>Ga0222713_10001503_pt1 | contig 26066 bp, 39 predicted proteins | sample C33_649DmetaG_FD_165061 | JGI IMG/M metagenome (GOLD analysis project Ga0222713, IMG submission 165061) | Estuarine water microbial communities from San Francisco Bay, California, United States - C33_649D | ecosystem: Environmental > Aquatic > Marine > Unclassified | place: USA: California... | reverse complement strand
CGACCCTTGGAATTTGGCGGCGATTTGAGCTTCGACCATATCTTTGACCTCGGCGGGTGGTTGCCCGTTGTTGAAATTGATCAACATCGATGGGGCCAACCCGTTTTTGATGTTGTTGATATGGTAATTGGCGATTTCGGTTTCCAATTCGCAATATTGCGTCCCACCTTGATAGTCAACGGGGGCAAAATAAAAATTACCAGTGGAATATGGTTTGATGACCAACATCGCTTCGTTGGCGTTCTTGTCAAATCCGAATGCGTCAAAACGCTTGGGGACTTGTCCACGCTTCAAATTGGCCCAATCGGCGCAATAATAATACCCCGTGATGTCGCCATCCTCATTGCATTTTTCGGGACGTAGGGTCTGAATCGGCCAATGGTAGGCACGAACATATTTTTTTCGGTCTTTGGATTTTACCAAATGAATGGCACATTGGCCCAGCATCTTCAAATCCATGGCGGCATTGCGCAAACACTCGTCATCGAATAGGGTTTTGAATTCGATGTATCCTTGCAAATGGCGGTCACCGCGTACAACCTCCAATCCTTGGCCAAATATCAAATCGGCGATGCCTTTGATGGCGGCGTTGTTGGTCGGGGAACCATAATACAAATCAATCAAATATTGATAGTAATTATTGTCGGCCCCGTATTCGACCCAATCTTTGTTTTTCTTTTCAACGATTTCGGGGGCGGTGTACGACCCCATTTCAATAAATTTCAAATTGCTCATATCGTTACCCATTGGGGTGTTGTACCCGTGGTGGTTTGCCACGTCTTAAATGAATTGTTTATGTTGGTATTGCCGTCCGACCATGTGGCAAGGTATTCCCAGTACAATGTATCGCCGTTGTAAATGCGAATCAACATCATGTCCAAATTGGTCGTGTCCAATGATGTCATGTCGGGCATTGTGATATTGATACGGGTGCCGTTGCGGGTAATTGTACCCGTTGTGGTGACCATTTCTTTGGTTGGCTTATGCCATACCTCAATCGTGGCCGTGGCAATTGCCCCGAAATCCACGAACGGATAAAATGAAATGGATGTCGTTGAATTGTTAATGACCATTTAATGGGAAACGAAAATCGTGTGTTTTGTTCCATAAATGAAAAAAGGGCCATGACGGCCCTTCCTTCAACTTAACTATGAACCAAATTATGAAGCGATGGTGATCACGCTTCCCATTTCGGCGTAGGTTTCGGCATCCACGATTGCGGGGGGATTCTTTTCCATAGATTGGAAAGTCAAGGTGTACAAATGTGCATCGCCCAATTGAACGCCCCATGAAAGGGTACCGCCATTGGCATCACATCCGTTTACCTCACCCAACAACCAAAATTGGTCGTTTCTATCCCATACAATCACCTGCCAACGGCCTTGAACCAATGTTTTGGCCAAGTCCATGTCGGAATCACCCGTGGTGGGGGTGTTGCCCGATGGTTTGAATGAAAGGGTGAACGTGGTGTCGTACATGGAAACGCCATTGTCACGTGATGCGGTCACGGCGGTTTCAATGGTAGACAAGCCTTTCAATTCCCAAAAATAACCCGTTTTGTTGGTAGCGGGTGAACCGCCATCGTTCAACGATGTTACCAACCCTGCGGCATCCTTGGAAACGACAGTTGAAAATTCGAAAGGTACAAAGAATGCACCACGGATACCACCCACAAATTGTTTGCATGGTTCGTATCTATTTGCTAATGTATTGCAAGCCATTTTTTTATTTTTATTCGGTTAAAAAAAAGGGGCGGGGTTTGGTTCCCGCCCCCGTGGTGTTTATTTTATGTCAAACGAATTAGGTTACGTTCAATACAACTTGCTGGGCTACGTTTGAAGCGATGATACCACCCGTAAAGCGCATGATAACGCGAACGTTTTGGCTTCCATCGATATCGCTCATGTCGATAACCTTCACTTCGTTGGTGTCGCTCAACAAGCCAGTTCCAAAGTGCAAATCGGATTTCAATCCCAATACGCAATCGTAGTCATTCAAGCCAGGACACATCACAACGGGAATACCTTGGAAGTTCATGGGCTTTTCGCCAACGTAGAATTGGAAATTATAGTTACCTGCGGACAAAGCGGCTTGGTAAGCTTTCATGGTAGATGGGCCAACATAGAATTGGTATCCCTCTTTGCCATACAAAGCACTTGGAGAATAATCCAACATATCCTGCAAACGGGCAACAACGTTTGAACCCGTGGTGGCACCTGATGCGGTACGGGTGATGGCACTATTGTCCAACAAATAACCGATCATGCCTTCGGCGGCGGTTCCGTTGTAGAACAAAGTTGAAGTCCAAATACCCAATTCGATGGCTTGTGCAACCTCGGCGGCAACTTGGGCCAACAAAAATTCGTTGAAATCGGCGGGCAATTTCTCGAATGCGCTGAAACCAGCTTGGGCGGCTTCCCATGTAGTACGCAATTGGTTTTTGCACAACTGCAAGTTCACTTGCTTTTCGGTTGTGGTCAAAACGTATTCACCCAATGTGATTGAACTTGAATCGGTGAAATCGCAAGTTGCATCGGCGATTGATACGCTGTTCTGCCAGTTACGGATTACCTCTTTGTAAGCCACGTTGGGGTGGATGGTGATCAAATCTTTGGCAAGGGTTTCACCTGACAAAAGGGCGGCGGCAATGTACTTGCCCGCAAACTGACCCGCGTAGGTGTTTGGCGAAACAGTTGGCCCAGAGAATTTGTAATTATTCATGGTATTTTTTTGTGTTATTGGTTAGGAAAAAAGTTGGTTGAATACGCGGTCGGCGATGGTTTCTTGACGGCGTGCGCCAATCTTGAAATTCGCAACACGCTCGGGTTGTGCATCGGGATTGAATTTAGCGTGGGGGGCGGGTTCGCTTGCCAACGCCTTTTTCAATTCTTCGTTTTCTTCGCTCAATTTGATGTTTTCGGCTTTCAACGTTTCGTTGTTGGCTTCGATGGCACTCAAACGGGCTTCGATTTTGCTGAAATAAGATTCTTCCATTTCGGTTTTTGATTTTACGACCTTTTTAGGGGTGGCGGTCATTTCGCCTTTTTCCTCTTTCATTGGTACGTCTTCGGCTTCAACTTCCTCGGTGATTTCCTCGGTCACTTCTTCCTCGGTTGATACCTCGACAATGACACCCATTTCATCGGTTTCGATGGTCACGCCATCTTCCAACACGTATTGTCCCATGGGGACGGGGATATTGCCTTCTTCGGTTACGATGAAAACGGGTTCACCAATTGCAAAGTTTTCGGAATCCAATACAATGGTTCCATCGGCGGTTTTCTTTTGCGCCATTTCAACCTCGATGGTGGCTTCGGGTTTCATACCCAAGGCCGTCATTACGCGGTTCAATGTTTCTTTTGCGTTACTCATATTTGACAAACGATTGTAGTTTTTATTGTTCGGTTTTTAGGTAATTTGATAAGATTTCACGCACCTCGGACAAACGTTGTTCGGGTGTTTTGTGCGATGACAACGGGGTGGATTTGTCGGCAAAATATCCTTCGATTGAAAACCCTTTGACCTTGCCCGTTTTTACGTAATCCGTCCACACTTCCTCATTGTTGACTTTCATGGAAACGTACCATGTGCCTATGGGGTCATTCATTCCGTATTTCACGGATTTGTCATTGACCGCGTCTTCCTTGATCCATGATTCCACCAACGTCAATCCCTCGATTTTGCCATCGTGTTCCAACGTGGCGTTGTGTTGGCGGCCACGCATCAAATACAATTGCGAAGCTTTTTCGATTGTGGCTTTGGAAAAATAAACGTAAAATTCTTCGGGCGTGCCGTTTAATTCTTGGTTGCGGTAAATGGGTTTGTTGGGGATTAATGCAGGCCCCATCAAAATGCGTTTTTCCGCATCCAACGTTTTGAATTCCAGTTTGTGGTTGTTCAAGGCCACAAAATTGGATTCAATCGCGGGTGATTCAACGATGGAAATGGCTTCGATACCCGATGCCGCTTCCTCCTCGTTCAATATCAATTCAACGATTTTCAATATCCTTTTGATTTAATTGCCGCAATGATTGCGTCAATGGTTTTCACAAATGATTTATTTTCACTCACGCGCTTTTCAGCCTGTGCTAATGCAGGCACATTTTTGTGATCAACCCCAATGGAATCCAATTGTTTTTTGATTTTTTCGGATAGGGATTCAATTTCATTGGTATGTGTTTCAATACCCGCAATTGATTTACGACCTTGGTTTATTGCTTGATCCAATTTGGTTTTCAAATCACCATATTCATTGGCGGCAACATTGGATTTTATCGCGTTTTCCAAATCGGGGACTAATGCCATATCAATCTTGATTGCGTTCTTTTTCATATACATTCAAAACGGATTATCCGCCCAATGTTGCATTTTTACGTATGGCCCTATCCATAGCCGTTTGGGTGGACACATCTTGGCCAATGACATACGCCCTTTGCGGTTGTCCTAAATTCTTATTAAGGGTCGATTGCAATTGCGCATTCGGATTCACTTGTTGGCCTACAATACCCACGGATGGCATCAATGCGGAATAACCTCCGCCACCACCTCCACCGCCTGGGACATCGGGCAAATCGGTTTGCATAATCGCACGCACGTTTGCAAGTCCCGCCGCAATGACCGAACCCGCCGTGATGAATCCCAACGCACCACCTTGGGCCAATGCCTTGGATGCACCCGCATACGTATCGATGATGGCTTGGGATGCGGCAACCGCTTTTCCAAATTTGCTATTTTCACCCACCAATGTGGCAATCGATCCAAGCCCTTGGGACACGGCATCGATGGTGGCTTCCTGCAATGCGATTTTATCTTCGGCCGTTTTCTTGTCGACCTCGGCTTGGTAGTCGGCAATTTCCTTGGCCAACGCACGTTGATCGGCCGCATATTGGGCATCCAATACCTTTTGCTCATTGATGGAATCGACATACGCTTGTGTGCCTTCCTTTTGCATGGCAATTTGTTCGTCCAACAATTTACGGCGGGCGACAAATTCATCCATCATCGCTTTGCGCTTGGCCTCAAATTGTGCCATTTCGGAATCGGCCAATTCGGCGTTGGAATCGGCAATGATTTTGTTTGCCTCGATGGTTCCTTCCTCCAATGCACGGGCCAATTCAATGCGCTCTTTTTCCAATGAATTGATGTTGGTCAATTGCTCGGAACGCAATCCCGCGTATTTGGCTTCCACGCCCGTCAATTCTTGGGTCAATGCCAATATTTCCAATTGGCGGTCTTTTTGGAATCCTAACAACGATTGTTGTTGTTGCAAAATACCGATGCGGGCTTCGATGTTTTCCTTTTCCTTTTGTTCGCCTTCGGCCAAAATATTGGCCAATTCCTCGTTGGCCTTGATGCGTTCATCAATTGTTTTGGCTTCGTCATCACGGATTTGGCGTTGTTTCTCCGCCAACAAATCGTACTTTTCAACGATACCCGTAAACAATGCCGCCAAGCGGTTCAAATTGTATTCGGCGTTGGCCAATGCATCTGCGTTGTCAAATGCCTTTTTTGTGGAATCCGCAATCGTTTTGTAAGCACCAACAACGGCATTTTTGACTTTGTCCACAGTTGCCACAAATCGGTCGTTTCGCTCTTGTTGGCGTTTGTCGATGTCTTGTTGTTCCTTTTCTATTTCCTTTTGGCGTTTTTGCAGGGTCGCCAATTCGCCATCATCGCCCGTTAATTCATTCCATTTTTGACGGATGCCATTGATGATATTTTCAAAGCCCAAACCCCATTCGGAAAACATATCCTTCATGCGATCAACGAATTGGTCTTTGAACCAATCAACACCCGCCTGCAATGTGTTTTTGAAATCCTCCCATGCGGCCTTTGGTTCGGTGAAAATCTTGGTCATGTATTCAATGGCGGGTTGTGCCACCTTCACTAATCCATTGATGATGCCTTGCAATACCACCATGCCTTTGCCCAACAAATCGGCAACTTGTTGGTTTTCCATGAATGCCGATGAAAGGGTGTCGAATAACTTGACAACGATGCCAACACCCAAACCCGTTTTCAATACGTTACCAATGGCCCCCAATCCCTTGGCACCCTTTTTGGCGGCATCGCCCATTTTCCCCAATTTATCATTGGAATCTTCTACCTTGTCGCCAACGCCTTTGATGGTTTCTTGCAAGCCATCCAATTTTTTGTTGGCCGAATCCACTTGGGCCTTGAGGGTAAATTCTATCGTTTCAGCCATTGCCGTTTAATTTTATGCCATAATTGGCGGTATGAAAAAATGTATTCGCGTTTGCCCTTTGCAAATTCCACGCGTTCGGAAACATCGTGCCATCCTTGGGCCTGCAACAATTTAATTATTTGTGGTATCATAATAATTCAAGGGTAAGATATGCCAAATGCATATCGATGATTTCGGAACCGCCTTCTTCATCAAATGCCAATATTTGCACTTTGTCTTCGGCGGATAAGTTCACAATTGTGGTCAAATTCAATGACCCCGATGAATGGTATTCATGAGCTTGGGCGGATGTAAACAATCCGTTCACCGCAATCACAAATGCCAAATGGCGGTTGCCCGATGTGTCGAATGATATTTGCGCCGTCAATCTAAATTGTCCGCCGTATTGGTCGTACACCCAATTGTTGGTGGCATCAAATACCAAACGCTCGGAATCACCCATTGTTTCGCTATCGGTCAAATTCACCACAACGGGGGTTTCGCCCGTAATGGACAACGTTTCTTCCGTGGTATTGTATGCCGTCATGATGGTTTTGCGTGACCGATGGAATATTTGATCAACCACGGCTTTCAAACGCGCCAACGTTTGATTGTTGTACGTGGTTTGGCCCAATATGTCGGTATAATAATCCGACCCGTATGGGCGGCCATTGGTCAAATTGCGGCCCACAATGCCATCCCCCGCAAACGTTATTCCGTCTTGGGGGTTTTGATCGGCGGGTGTCCAATCGGGTTCGTTGCCCGTTGCCGTGATTTGCAAAATGTCAACATCGGGGTATGTCAACAATTCCAAATCGGCACGTTCGTTCAACATATCGTAGGTGATTTGGTTGATTTTGTAGTAATTCCCCGACACGGCGATGGTGTCATTTAGGTTCAAATTCAACCATTCGCCCACTGGGATGATGGCCGTCATGCGAACGATGCGGGATTTGGACGAATAAAGGCGTGACAAATAGCGTTGCCAATATTCCGTGTACATGGTATTGGTTGCCATGTCCCCTGACATTGTAGTTTCAAGGCCAAAGCCAAGCGAATACGATGCCGTGGTAGTTGGGTATGCGCTAAATGGCGAAATCAACGGGAATGATGTTTGTTGCGTTCCCGCCAAATACCACGAATCCGATGCCTGCATCCCCACATAATATACAAATTGCAAATCGTGTTTGACGGGTGATGAATCCTTGTCCAACATCACCATCATTTGGATATCGGTTGCGCGTAAAATCGTGCCGACATCGTTTATCTCACGCATGATGGATGCCACGGGAATATTGAATATCGTTTCAACCTCCAATGGTTCGGACACGAAATCAACCGCTGGCGAATATTGCGCACCCCCATATCGGCGTTTGTACAACGACATGATTTGTTGACTTGCCATATCTTCACCCTCGCGGTGTTCCAATTTCACCAATGCGGGGATGGGGGCTTTTTCGTGCGTGATATTTGACGTGTCAATGTAGGCCGTCCAATTTTTGGTCGTTCCTAATTCGTACCAATCATCGATGTTGTAAATGGCGTATTCGGTTTCGGATACTGGGATCAATACCGCGTTCAAAGCTCGCAAAACGCCGCCGATGAATTCGGTGATTTTCATTTCGGGCATCGTCCACCCCAAATCCAATTGTTGAACTTGGTTTGGTGCCTGAATGCATTGGAATTGCGCCGACAATGTGCCGCCAAATGGTGTGTAATAACCGATGGAAACCACATCACCCGCCGTCAATGGAACGTAATACGTGCGGGAATAAATTCCAACGCTTGTTGTGGTTCCCGTGAATGATGTTGGGTTGCCGTTTACCAATAACACAAATTCGAATCGGTTGCCGAATGTTGCGTTGGGCGTGATCAATGATATATTGGCTTCAAAATCGAAATCGTACCAACCCGTTGATGGGGCCGTGTATTCGTACGTGGTATTGTCAAACACGTTATCGGGGTCGGATACCTCCACCGACAACGGCAAATTCAAATACTGCAATGCATACGATGATGGCGAACCAAATGCCGTTGATGGCATTGTGATATCACACAATCCACGATACACATCGGGGGCTTGGTATGGCCCCGCCGCCGACATGGGTGCCACGTACATATTGTCGAATTTGGATTCGGCCAATAATGAATTGGCCAACGTCACACCCAAATGCCCGAAACACGATTCCACCATTGCCCGCAATCGGATGAATGGCCGCAAATCGTTTAATTGTACCCCAGGTGACAACGCAATGTTGTTGGTGATGGATGGGGAATTGGAATATTCAAATTTGTGCGTCCAATCGGCCACAGGCCAAATAATGTCACCCGACAACAAAGATTGCGACCACGAATCCGTGATATTCGTGTAATCAATATCGTGGGCATATGCCGACCAATCGACATCCATCAATGTGTCTTCGCCCCATTCGGCAAATATGTTTTTCGCTTGGCCATAAAACACGATGTTGTATTGGTGGGGCAATCCATCCTTGTACACTACCCCCGTCAATTCCACGCACCCATCGAACACGGGTACGCCGTGAACGTAAATGATGGAATTCAATTTCAAATATGGATTCCAATCGCCCATTGCGGCGTTTTCCTCAAACCAATTCGCAAAAATGGGGTCATTGGTTGGGGTCGATGGAATATTGAATTGTTGCGTGAAATCCGTTTTGGCGTTTGCCGCATCTTGGAAATCCTTGACTTGGCGCACCAACGTGATGGCCTCGTCATCAAACAAATCAACGGGCGTTTCTGGGGCGAACGTACCACCCAATGCCTCCAATGCCGATATGCAACATTCCTGCGCCTCAAAATACGCCGCACGCGCCCAATACGGGTTCAATATTGGGGACAATGTATCCGTCCCGTTTTGTATGGTTAGCGAAAACCTCATCGTACAATTTTATTGATGACGGGTTGGTTGTATTCCAACGTGAACGTGTATTGGATAAGCTTATCGTTTACGATGGTTTTTTCGGTGTATGCCGTATCGGTAATGCGCACCGAATAGACATCGGAACCCTCCACCATCAAAATGTTTTGTGAAAACTGCAATTGCTTCATCACCTCATTGTAGGCTTGGGGCAAATAATCCGTGTTGACCACAATTTGTTCGATGCCATTCGTATGGTATGGGGTGGTGATTTGTACGCCGTACGACCACGCCGTGTTCAAATCCGCTTGCTTGTATATCGGTTGATTGTATTGCTCCCGTGTGATGTTGATGGTTTTACGGGATAGGGCGTTAAAAACAAACGAATCGTACACCCCGTATTTGTTCAAAAAGTGGATGTCCACTTCGCCGTATTTGTTTTGGCATTGGTATTGGATGGGAATCGAAACCGATCCACCCGAATATGAAAACACAATGGGGTAATCCTCGCCCGTGGTTCCCGCCGCCGTGATTAGTTGCATCACGTCAATGCCTTGGATTTTGGTGCCGCTTGTGGATACCGCATTCGGGGTGGTGGTGTATGCCGCAATTCCAATCGTGGTGATTTGGCTTGCATCGTACCACAAATAATATTCGGTGGTATTGGCGGTGATGTAAACGGCGGGCTTATCCGTGTACACGTATTTGGCCGAATAATCGGCATTCAATCCGTCAATGGTGTAATTCCATCCACCCGTCACCAATTGCGTGTTGGATGTGATTTGCGCCGTTGAACCCGAATCGTATATGCCCTGCACCTTTACGGCCACATAATACGCACCATCGCCGATATTGGGTTTGTAGGTTCCGTTGACCAAAAAATCGGTGGTGATATACTGGGCCGCAATTTTGTGTGCGTCAATCCATCCACGGCCACCGCCGAATTGATCGGGCTTGCGGTCGATGGTCACAATCGGGGTTATTGGTAGCGTGGTGGTTCCACTCCACACATAGATTTCAAATTGGTAATAAAACCCCGCTTGCGTGTAATTCGCATCGTATGCCTGATATATCAACGGCGACAATGCGCCCGTGGTTCCCGTGGGTTGTTCGTTAAATGTCATCGCCCTTTATTTGGTTTTGGATATCTTGTTTCACCGCATCATTGATTTTATCGCGGTATTTGCTCATGGTTGTTTGATATGCAATGGCCCGAAAATCGAATGGCTCAATACCGAAATGTTTGATTTTGCGGTTCATCATGAATTGCATGGCGCGTTTGTTCTTGTCGCTATTCTCCAAAAACTTGCCCGTGGCGGGGTCTTTGGGTTTCATCTTTTTCATGGTGGCCCATGATTTCATGGTTGCCAACGGGATGCCCTTATCACCTTTGAATTCTGCACTTGGCCACGGCTTGCGTCCTTTGATGATGGCTTGTCCATACCAATCCATTGAAATGCCAAATTCCAAACCGCGTGAAATGGGCTTGATGGAATTAACCAAATTGCCCGATGCCACATATGGCGCACGGAATTTTTGTTTGCGAACGCCAACCACTTGCCATCCATTACCGACCTTTTTCCAATCGGCACGAATGGCCGTGCGGGGGCGTGTGGCCTTCAATTCCAATCGGGCCTGCGATGCGAAAAAATCCGCCGCCGCCTCCAATATCTTTTCCGTGTTTTTATACTTTGCCATTAATAGCAATCCCCATCGGTCACCCATGGGTTGATCAAGTTGATGGATAAGGAAACATTGTAACCCGCCAACACGTCATTGTCGCCCTCGATGAACGGCGTGAATGCGATGGGGCGTTGGAATTGTATTTGGTTGAAATATTGTTGTTCGTAGGCCCACAATTCACGGGTGAATGCCACGTATAAATTCTGCAACACGTGGGCATAGTTTTGATTTTCCGTGTACCCTATTTCGGCATATGTGTCACGCAACAATTGGTTTTCGTTTTCCGTTTTGAGGAAATTGACCACGTCCGCAATCACGACATTCATGCCGATGGTGGCGGTTTGATCGGTCAACGACACGGATTGAATCGTGGCGTGAACCAATGGGTATATGGTGATGGACTTCAACGAAGCTTCGGTCAATGTCCCGTGGGAATAATTGTACCCAAGGGTTCCCGCTATGTCCTTGACGATTTCGAACGCCGTGCCGATGTGGTTATTGTTCATTTTTTACTGATGATTTTCTTTTCGTATTCCGCAATATCGGATTTGTAGCAACCCCATAGCAAAGTTTTGTGTATGGGCATTCCGACAACATCGTCCATTTTTGTGATATCTCCCCCAGTAAGGAAATGGACAAATCCAAACCATCCCCATTTATTGTTGAGGCTATGCGCCCCTGCATCTCCTTCGGCATTGTTTCCAAAGATTTCGCCATACAATTCAACAAGTCGGCCCCTAAACTCCAAAAAAAAACCATGGCACCATAGGCGACACCCGTGGGTATCATCTTGAATTGGTCGTTTAATTTGCCTTTGTACGATTCGATTTCGTAGCGGTTGCCTTGACCCTCGATAACGATGGGGCGGTATAGCACCGACATGATTTTCCAAAGGGCGTTTTCCTTTTGGTAGGCTTCCAAATCGATGAATTCACCCGTGGTAAGTTCGTCCAAATTGGGGATGAATCCGTATTTGACACCGCCAAAGGTGAATGTGGGTTGAAATTTTGGGGTTTGGTTGATGGTGATGGCCAGTTTGTTCAATACTTGGTTCACCACATCGATGGGCCATTTGCGTATTTCGGATGGTTTGACATCGCAAAATATGGCGATGGATTCGAATGCGCGTTTGTCATCGGCCATATCTTCGGGCAATGCGGTGTATTGCTCGAATTGGGCCAATGGTATTTCGTTCAAATCCGTTGGGATGGTAACTTTCATCCCTTGTAAAACGGCGGAATTGCCGAATGTTTATCGAATGTCGTATTTGCCGTAATTGGTATTCAATGATTCCATTTCAAAGTATCGCACGGCATCGATGGCGTGGTGCGTTCCCGTGGGTAGGTTCATTCGGTTGCCTCCCTTGTCGGTATCCCAACAATACCCCCGCAATTCCTTGATCAATTCCACGGATTGGGATGTCACCAAATATTCCTGACCCTGCATCAACTGTATTCCGTAGTTGATGGAATCCTTACCCTTGGTCACGCCCTTGATTTGTTTTCCATACCGCCGTATTTCCTCGATGGATTTCGGTTCGGCCGAATCGGCATACACACGGATGTGGTCGGGCAATTGTTTGGCGATATCCGAATTTATCATGCCCGTGCGGTATACGATTTGGTTCAAAATGCGTTGGTTGTCGTATTGGTAGATTTCTACGATGGCCGTTGGGTCATTGGTGAAACCAAAGTCCACGCCTAATCCAAGCAAACGGGCTTCGGGTGGTATTTGGTCGATGGTCTTCCAATTGTTGAATATAACGCCCTCCAAATTGCCGATTTCCCCCAAGCCATACACACGCCACCAATTTGCCCAATACGATGATGTGGCGGCCTTATCACGGGCCTTTTCGATTTCGGTGACGATGGATGCGTCCAAAGCTTCGTTGTCCTTGTACGTCAAAACCACCATATCCGAATCGGGGTCGGATACCAATTCCGTGTCCACCCAAAATTCGGTCACGGGGTTGTAGTCCAAATAAATGAATCGGCGGGTACGGATGGCCAGTTGATAGTAAGATTCCCATTCGATGTTGTTGCACTCATTGATGAACAACACGTCACGCCGTGCGCCTCGAAGCTTATCGGGTTGATCGGCGGAAAAGAATTCCACGAATGCCCCGTTTGAAAATTGGTACGTTAACGTGGATTTGTTCCATTTGTTGGGGTCGTACATTCCCACCATATCCATGATTTTGAGAAAGTCACGGATGGCACCACGGCGCAAATGCGGGATGGATTCCGCCACAACGGATATTTCCACATTGGGGTTTTTGACGGCATAGTCAATCAACAACGGGATGATGGAAAACGTCTTGGATGACGATGTGCCACCCCGCACAATGCGAACGCGTTTGCGTAATGCGGCGATTTTACTTTGTGCCGTTGTCCTTTGGAACATCCAAATCCAATGCGTTGAAAATAGGGCGTTCGGCGGTCACATCAATTTGTTGGGTGGGCATTCCGTACCCCGAATCCATCAATTTTTGGTATGCCTGCACATCGCCATTTCGGGCCTTTTTGATAAGGGCCAATGTCATGATATCCTCTTGCGACAAATATTCCGATTCACCCGTAATGGGGTTCTTGATTGATTCTGCCGCTTCCAACCACTTGCGTGCGATGGTGCTTCGGTTCTTCGACCCCTTGGGGCGGCCGTTCGGGTTCCTCGATTCCCCAGGTTGTATGGGTTTCAAATTGTCTATTCCTGCCATTGTTGTTTCTTTGTTTTTGTTCGTCATCGGCCAATTGGGCCAAAACTATTTTATCATTCATTTGGTGGTACGGGTAAACGCGACCAATATTTCACATTGACGATTTGTTCATCCACGTATTCAAACCAATATTCATCGCGGTACCATGCCAAATAATAGTCGCCATTGTAATCCAACACCAAACACAGTTCAAATTCATCGGGTGGGGTTTTGCTGTGATCCCTCCAAACTTTACTCATAAGGTTCTCCGTTTCTTTTAATAACGATATTTTGGTCAAGCTTGCGCATTCGGTCAATGATAACTTGGCAATATTTGGGGTCAAGTTCCATGCCATAGCATTTGCGTTTCAATTGATGGGCGGCGACCATTGTTGAACCGCTTCCTAAAAATAAATCAGCGACCAAATCATTTTTATTCCCCCATTTTTCAAAAAACCATTTTGCCAATTCAGTTGGTTTTTGTGTTGGATGCACTCGTGTTTTTGTATCGTCTTTTTGCATACCATGATGTCCAGACCATAAAATCCTGGCCACTAATCTTTTGTGTTTTTGTTTTGACCAACACAATTCAAAAGTATTTCCACTGACCTTGTCCATATTTTCATCGCATCGTTTATCCCATACAACCCAACTACCATCGGTTCGGTTTGGTATTAATTCAGCAAAATAATCCGCACCCCAAATAAACACCTCCTTGCAATAATCAAAACACGCAAAAATTGTATTAATCAATTCGGGAACAAAATCATCGTTATCGCCCTTTACCTTGTCAAATCTATTGTTTGTTTTGCGGTGCGTTTTATCATTTGCAAACATTTGATCATAATTTGTGTCTAAAAACATACCATACGGGGGGTCAGTAAAAACCATGTCTGCCTTTTCCCCATTCATCAACATGGCAACCGCATCTGAATCGGTTGAATCCCCACACAACAAACGATGTTCACCTATCTCAAAAAGATCACCCAATACAATATCGGTTTCAATGGTGTCGGGTTGTTCGTAATCGTCTTCGACCGCATCAATAACCTTGGGTTCAAATTCCAATGGCAAATCCAATCCCCAATGATCCAACAATTCAACATCCCATTCGTTGGCCAATTGGTTCCAATCCCATTCGCCGTATCCGACATTGTCTTTGACGATGAATTCCTTTTTTTGTTCCTCCGTTAGCCACTGGGCGATTTGGACGGGTACGTCTTCGATGCCCGCTTCCATGCAAGCCCGCAAACGCATATTGCCCCCCAACACGATGTGATTTTCATCGATGACGATGGGACGCAATGCCAACATTTCGGGAAATTCCTTGATGGATTGAACGAGCTTTTTGAACTTGGCATCCTTGATGATGCGGGGGTTGTGGGGGTTAAGTTGTATTTCCGTGATTTTCATATTCCGTGCCTTTCCATGAATCCTTTGTGTACCAATTCCAACCATTCGCGAAATTGCTTTTTATCGCCGTATTGGACGTGGCAATCGCGGCATAACAACATCAAATTGTCGATGGTGTCGCGGTGCTTTGACCCACCCATGCCACGGGCGCGAATGTGGTGAACGTCCGTGCCTCGGTATTTGTTGCAGGCTTCGCACTCCAATGGTGAAAGCCCATCAAACCCAAAGGCATCAAGGTACATTTTAACGTGTTTTTTCAATTATCGTTGCTTTTAATCGGTCAAGGGTATCCCATGATGCGGAACATTCGCCGATGGTTTGTTTGTAACGGCGTATCCACCCTTCGGTTTGTGCCAATGCTAATTTTTTTTCATAGTCCTTTTGGCGGTTGGATATGACGTTCATTTCCAAATCGATGAACCGCAATATTTGTTTGATGCGGTCATCCGTGCGCACTACATTAAGCGTCATAGGTTTCGAATACGGCATTTAGTTCGTTAATCATGCGTTGCCATTCGCGGGGGTTGCACGTGCATGGTTTATACACCCGTTTCAATTGGAATATGCGGTGGTACATTTTGGCGATTTCCTCCGACTCCATGTGCGTGATGGTGGTATTTTGTTGTTCGCGAAATGTCTTCATCCAATTGTATTCGAATTCCGTCATGCATAGCGGTTGGCGATATGGCACCAATGCATTCAATTTAACCTTCCGTTCCTCGCATCCGCAATCCTCGCCCGCGATAAACTTCACGGCTTTTTCAATTCCCGTGGCTTTCGTGATTTTCTCGATCGTATCCCCGATACCGCGTGATGGTTTCCGTGTCTGCTTTCTCTTGTATGTACTCATGGTATAAGTGTTTAGAATGTTTTTTAATGTATTCCTTGGCGTTTTTGATGGTATTGAATACCGAATGTGTGGGTATGCCCGTTCGGGCTTCAATTTCACGAAATGAATGCCCATGGACGAAATACAATTCCAACATCATTTGGTCGTAATCCCTCATTTCGTCAATGCATTCCCGTATGCGGACCATCAATTCGGCATATTTGTATTCGGATTTTTCGGGATCGTCAATCGGGCAAAATTCATCAAACGAATCGAACGTGCGGTTTCGTTCGCGAAATGTGTCCACAACGGCGGATTGTAATATTTTGAAAATGTACAACGTGTTGACACCACTTGGTGTTGCCATGCGGTTCAAATGCCCTTCGCGTTCTTGGATTTCCCCCAATTTCAAATACATGGTTTGGACGCAGTCGTCGATATCCGAACCACGTGCGCCTAAATAATTCGCCATGCGCCGCCATCGGGTGTCTTCGATTGCTATGTCGGCCAGGGTTAGCATTTACGCTTTGCAAATTAGTCATTTTTCGTTCAAATAAAAATTGATGGTATCGACAAATTCATCAACCGACCGCACCACCACGTATTTGTATCCCGCATCGGTGACGTGGCGTTGCCATTCCTTTTGCGTATCGGTTTGCCGACCCGTGGGTGTTTTCATTTCGATAAACAATGCGGGGTGTGATTTTGGTACGAACAATGCCAAATCCGCAACCCCAGCCGTGACACCCTCTTGTTTGAGCAAAAAAGCTTCGCGCTTGGAACGATGCCGCCCGTTGGGTATGTGGATTAACAACGGAGCCAATTTTGGGTATTGGTATCGAAACCATCGAACACATTGGATTTGGATTTGGCTTTCGTCACTCATTTTTTGAATACCAAAACGTTTTGATGGACTTTGACCAATTTTTGTGATTTCATATTGCCATTGGCACGCATCGATGCGGATGCGATCGAATTTAACAATATGGCTTCGTTGTAAAATGCCATGCCACATTTTTGAAATGCCCGTATCGTATCGGGAACAAAACCAACATAATTGCCACGTTTATCGCGTATTTCACCAACCACAAAACACGCGTATCCATTTGGTTTTAATAGCGAACACGATTTTGCAATAATGGATTCATATGCCGTCATGAAATCGTTGTATTCCATGTTTGAAATATCACCATCCAAATCACTATAAATTTCCAAATCACCATAGGGTGGGCATGAAAAAACAAAATCGTATTGTGCATTCATGCCATCCAAAACAACATTAGAATCACCAACGTACCAATTTGGTTGATTGTTTACCGCCAATATTTGCAACGCTTGTTCACGATTGCTTTCAATTTGTTCGGTGCGTATGTCGATTCCCGTGTATTTGTACCCCAAATAATTCGCTACAATTCCACGCACGGAACCACCCGCAAATGGATCCAATATTGCACCACCATCATTGCAAAACCATCGGTACAATACTTCACACAATGCAGGATCAAATATGGAAACATATTCCGCCGTATTGTTTTGCTTTGATTTGGTATCCATATGAATCACGGAAGAATTGCGGCCAACTTCCGATTTGATCCCCAATGCCTTCCATTGTTTTTGCCGATTTCGCCATGATCCACTTTTTGTATCCAACACGGAAAAAGGTGGTTCAATGAATTTGTCACGCAAAATGACATCCTCAATAATTGGGTTACCAAACAAATCAACGTTCACCGCAAAATTGCTTTGATTTGATCGATTTCATACACCACTTCATCGATGGTCATGGATTCGTGTTTGGTGATGGTGTCCCGAACGATATCCAAATATTTGACGGCCAATTGTTTTTCTAATCGGTCAAAATGATTCAGCATTGCACGCACCTTGGCGATATCCATTTTGCAATCGTGGCCGTACGTATCCAACCATTCACGCATTAAGGTCATTCCACTTTGCATAATAATCATCAAAAAATTGTTGGCGTTGGGTGATGGTCATGCCATCGGTTAATACACTAAATTCCACAAATTTCATTTTTTCAATGATCAACGACATTGAAATCGTGGCATCGGAATAATTGTTTTTGCCTTCCGATTTGAAAAGCAATTGCATGGGCGTATCGGGTTTGTTCATTTGTTACCTCCGTATGTTTCGTTTGTCATGTTTTTTAGTTCATTTACTGGACATTTGTGGCTCATTTTGGTTTGAAATTGAGCCTTAAATTGCACTATTGGTATAAATTCTGTCGTAATTCGGAACATTGCCGAATTAAAGTGCATTTAATGACACCAATTGCATATAATTTGTGCGTTTTAAGGGACGTTATATGTTTATTCATACCCCAATTGGCGTTTAACATCCTTTTGATTGCCTTGTCTCTTCGCGTAATTCTTGCCACGCAATTCGGGGTGCAATTCCTGCACCTTTCTCCGTGCGCGTGTGACCGATTCCGTGGATGCCAATTTGCCATCCGAATGAAGCTTCAAAAAATTCCATGCGTTCATGGTGACAATGTTTTGGCCCAATCGTTTAACTTGGGCATCCCAAATGATGGCCATCAACAAATTGTCGTTGTCGCGTGCGTCCTCGTATTGTTCCAATACGTTTTTGACTTGGTTAAATTGTATTTTCATGGTTCAAAGTATAAAGTGCAAATTTTGCCGCATCGGACATATCGTCCCAATTGCGGGTTGTTTCTTCGATTTGTGCGAACGTACGTTCAAAGTCCACCCGCTTATTTGATGGGATGGTTTTGGCCAACGATTTGGTGTACCGCGTTTCATATTCCACAATCCAATCAACCATCTGCGATATCTCGGCATTGGAAAACATATCTGGGTGTTCCATTTCACGCCAACAAATGGCCATTAAACGCGGCGAAATCAATTCATTGATACCTTGGTATGCCCGTTTGAATTTCGTGGCCGTAAATGCGATTGTTTGCGGCCAATCCGTTGGTTCGGGTTTGGGGGCCGCAAGTTGTTTTGGTTGCTTTCGTTCCAAGGTTTGCCAATTGTCGCGGCGGTATTGGTTCAAAATGGCCGTCACAAATGGCACGTTCAATCGCTTTGGTTTGAAAATGTCGGCGTATTTTCCCGCCAACCACGCATCAAACGCCATCGGCAACATTTCCACTTGGTACGATGCGTATTGTTTTTGAACAAACGCGGCAATTTCGGATATCACTTCGCCACGATCAATATCCGCCAAGGCGCACAATCGGCCCAGGGCGTTCCCAATGTGGTGGTGTTCCAAATCTTCAATATATTTCATATTCGCAATTTATCAATTTATTTTAATCAAACCAACCTTTTTGTGGGGCGTTCCAATCGATGTCGTCCCACCCTTGTTTTTTGGTGTATGGCAATTCATCCATCCAACGGCGTTGATTGATGTATGTGGTGAAATGGGGTAGGAATTCCAATTTTCCGTTGTCCTTGTGATTTTGGACATATTGTTCAACGTGGCCCATGATGGCTTTCATATCGTCCTTGGAAAGCTTTCGGAATTTGGCCAACGCGGTTTGTTTGGTTCCCTTTTTCCCGTAGGCATTCCATATGTGTTCGAACAATTCGTCAATTCGATTTTTCGGCCCTTTATTAGTTACAGTTCTATTATCAATTACAATTAAATTATCATTTTCATTTTCATTTTCCATATGGGGTTCCATATGCGTTTCCATATGGGCGGCCATATGTGTGTTCATATGTGGTTTTTCTTCTTTGGTTTTAAGATTACGGCGGCGTGATTCGGTGAAACGTTGGCGTTTGATTTGTTCATCTTCCAATCGTTTATTGAACCAAAGTCCGTTTTCATCCTGCGCGAATTTTTTGCGAACCACGGGCCAATGTGCCGCGAAATCGGATTCGCCCAATAACTGCATGATTTCGGATTCGTGCAAATGGCCGTTGTTGAATTGTGCGTGTAACAAATCCATATACACGCCCTTTTGGTGTCGGTTTAATAGTATGGTTCCAGAATGCCAATCATTCCAATACCATAACATTGCGGGGTCTTTTGACATAAAATAAAAAAGCCCAACGACCACGGGCGGCGGGGGAGCGCACGCCCATAGTGTTGAGCAAAAGGTGTTTTCACATAGGACACCTCCCCGTGTCCGTGAATCGTTACAATATTAACGCTTTTCTTTTGTTTTGTTTTCGATTTCGTACGGATCAATTCCCTGAAACCTTAACCATGCCCGCATTTCGTTGGAAACGTGGCCATGATCATATGGCGTTTTTTGGTCAAACCATGCCACCTCGCGTTCGGCACGTTCGATATCTTGTTCGGTTTTTTTAGAATGGCAGGTCATCGCTTGTTCCATATGTTTTTGATTTGATGGCATCGTGTTTGGCATCCTCGGCCAAAGCTTTGGCGGTGTCTTCACCACTCATGACGTACAATTCGAATATTTTGGCGAATGTGGTTATTTGATGCAATTTGATTTCCCCGTGAATGCACAAATCCGTTGCGCATTTCAATACACTCATGCGTGTGATTCGCTTGTCGGTTTCGGGGTCTTTCGCCTTCGGTGCAAATGCTTGTTGTTGCATCTGGGCGGGCTTCACATTGTAAAACGTACGGCCGCCATGTTCACGTGATGTGATGGTGTATGCGGATTCGGTACCCACAACGAATTTGTTTTGGTCTTGGGACTTGGACAAATATTCGCCCGTGTCCCCATTTTCGAACGATACTTCAAATTTGTACATGGTGCCATACTGGCCATTCCATGTTCCGTTGGCGGCGACATTGGTCACCTTTGATTGCTTTTCCATGTTAAGTTGGTAATTGGTTGAAAGTTAAGTTTTGTCAAGATTTCGATTTGTTTTTCCAATGACAATTGGTGGCGGCGGAATTTGTAGCGGTACGATGCGGCGGTGTTGTAAGGTATGCCCATCTTGTCCGCCATTTCCTGCAACCCCATTGTCATGGCTTGTATCATTGCTTCATGCGTTTCCATACTTTGCAAATATACAATATAAGGGCTACAATTCCCACAATTTGCGGCGTTCGAATAGGTGAACTTGATACAAATATCCCCATCGTTCGCGGTCAATGCCATCGCGTACAATCACAATCACTTCCCCATTGGGATGGTAATGGACCTTGACGAATGTCATTTCATCGGCCCGTTCGGCCCCGTGTTGCCCGCTAAAAATGACGGGCGTACCCTCGGCCAGTTTAATTGCTTCCTTGAACGTCATACATTTTTGAATAAATTTCCTCGAATGTCAAATGGGGGCATTTGCGGGCAAGCTCGACCATAATACCCATTGCGTGTTTTTCACTATCCATGAAGATTTGACGATTCACATCCACATTCAAGTTTTTCAGTAATTCCAATACGATTTCCATTGGTGTCATTTGGCCCTCCCTTTATATAGTTTTTTCCGTTCCTTGTACAACGTACGTTGCCAATCGTTGAAATCCGCAATGAATGGATCGCGTGGTGGATTTGGGCGTGGTGGTACTTCGTCAATGTTGTTGGATGCCATCACTTTTTTGGCAATGTAATAAATGGCGGCCACCGCAACCGATACGGCCATCAATGTCCATGGGCTTTGCCCTACAAATTCAATGTGTGTCATATGTATTCAATATCGCAATGTTCCTTACATTCTGAACAAAACCCGTCATAAATGATTGTGGCGTTGCAACAATCCGAAACGGGTATGCCTTGTTCCTCCTCGGGGAAAATCAAATCATCCTCATGAATGGTCATTAAACGTTCCTCGAATTTCATCCAGTAAATGCCAACGCGATCGGTTGGCAACACCTCCACGGCCTTGCCGTTGCTTTTGAGATGTGCGTGTAGTGGGTTTTGCATAGTTCAAATATACACCTATTTTGTCAATTCGCAATACGCAATACAAAATAAAACAAAATACCACCCATTTTTTTGTGAATGGATGGTTTCTTGATTAAAGGGCTTTCAATGCCTCGATCAACTTGGGTTGTGGGGTTACGTCAATCTTGTCCTTACGCACGGAATTGTGCGTGTAAACGCCGTATTCGCCCTTCAATGCTCGTGGGCATATATCCCAAATATCATCCTTGTAATCCAAATCGATGCCGTATTTGTCGTGCCAGAGCTTCAAAAGGTACACCACGGATTCAATTTGCGCATCCGAATACGCGTGAACGTATTTGTATCCCTTGTATGGGGTTTCCAATTCCACCACTTCATCGGCGGGGACTTCCTTACCCAAATAATGGTAAAACTTGCCACCCTTTTTTGTCAATCCACCCCAATTGCACAATTCAATGCCGATGGATATTTTGTCCAATGATTGGTAAGGTATGCCGTTGGCCTTGAATACATCGTTTTTCAAACCCAAATGGTAGGCCCAAAACTGTGATCCAAACCCTTGGACGATTTGTCCGTCACCCGCAATGACCACACACGTGGCAATTTTTACGGGTGTCTTTTCCCATCCACCAAATACGGGTTCGGCCTTCGGGCCACCCGCCGTATGGTGCAAATACACTTGACGTTTGGGCATTGCCTCGCGGTAATACCCACGGAATTCATATTGTTTTATCTTTTTCATGTGCCTTTTGTTTTTCAATCATTCGTGCCAAATACCACTGGGCCTTTTCAAGGTCTTCCAATCCGTTTTTCCGATCCCATCGAATGACGTATTTCATCACGTTGCCTTTCAAATACCCCATTTGTTGTTGGAATGGCATTGAAGCTTCGATTGCGTCAATGGCCTCGATTGACCCTTGGTAATGTGTTGGTTTGTTTACCCTATCCATGCCGTACAAAAATCGTCAAAATCGTGTTCAATTTTCATGGAATGGCCGCACGTGAATATTTCAACGCGGTCTTCAATTTGAATGGCCGCAATGACGTGATCCAAATCCACGTACCCCATTTCGGTATATTCGGCAATTCCGCCCAATATATCCTCCAATTCATCGGTTTCGTATACCACTTGTACTTTCAACAATCTCATGTCGTACGATATGTGTATCCAACAACGCGATAATCCGTGTCGTAATGCCCACCACCTGGGTGTGGGGTCAATGACAACCAACGACCGCCCAATGGCTTCGGTGCGGCTCCACGCTCCACGTGCCAACCTCCTTTGCCTTGGTTGTATTCTTCCTTGTATGTGGCCGTGCGCACATGGCATACATCCTTCAATCGCACTTTGTTGTGCCAAGTCAAATATTCTTGGGTATAGGTCAATTCGTAATCGTTGTGGACGTGGCCTTGCCATATCAAATCGGCACCCGCCACAAATACCTGCATCCTATTCGATTGAATGGTTCCCAATGTAACTGGGGCGGCACCACCCGCACCATGGAAATATTTGATTTTGTACGATGCCTTGTGTTTATTGTCATCACGGAAATTGTAAACAACCCAACCGCCGTATCCACCCGCTTGGATTGCGCTTTCGTTCTTGATATTAAGCCCTGAAACAAATCGTTCAATCACATCGGTTTCGGCACGTTTCAAAATGGATGTTTCGTGGTTGCCATATCCGATGACCCGAATCAAATGCGCATAGGGTGAAAACCATTCGATGGCCTCACCAATCACGGCATCCAAATAATTGTTGACGTTGTGTTGGGGTAAAATATCCGATTTTGATTTGCGTGGGTCGTATGCGCCCTGCATCAAACAAAATGTGTCGCCGTTGAATAAAATGTCGGCCCCGTGTTCCAAAGCTTGATCCAAATGCCGTTTCAACAAATGGCGGTCGCATTTGGGGTTGTCGAAATGGATGTCGCTAATAAGCAACACCAATCGCGGGGTGAAATCACAATTGATTTCGTGTACGTTATTCTTTTTCACTGCGGGCGAATTTGTCAATTGACGTGAACCCAAGGCACGCAATTGTCACCCATTCAACCGCCGCCACCAATTCGGATGACGGGGCGATGTCTTGCGGCGACAATGAATTGTGTGCCATGGTGCCAAACAATACGATGGCCCCCACGATTCCCACAACGCGTTTGGATGAAATTTCACCCTTGTCGCCTTTGAACATTTCAAATACTTTTTTCATAGTGTATCGGATACGCCGTTCAACTTTAACGCGTTTTGGTAGCGCATTGAATCGGCAAATTTTTCGGCCGCGATTTGATCCATCAATTCCTTGGTGGATTTTGGCACGGGTATTTCAAAAACCTCCATGGTCATTTCCATTATTTCGACCTTGGATTCCAATTGCTTTTTTTCCTCCACCTTTTGTTCCACAATCGCATCGGCCTTTTCTTTTGCGATTTGCGTCACTTTATGGGCGTTTTGGATGTTCCGTTCCACCCGCATCAACATCGCGTCAATTTCATCGGGTTTTGGGGCTTGTACGGCCTTCAATGGTGTGGTGGCCGCATCCAAAATGAATGCGACAAATACCAATACAACGGAAATGTACATTAACCTCATAGTTTTTTCATCGTGTTAATCAACCGCAATTCGGTGATGGCGGCCGCCAATGCACTATCCGATTTTTTCAATGCATAGTTCATGCGGTCAACCTTCACGTTCAAAGCTTTGATTTCAAAACGGGCTTCCTCCAATTGTGTTTGATATTGATGCTTAACGTCATAATACAAATACGACACGGCAATCAACATACAAAAGGCAACCGCCGCAACGGGGTTGGATTTGAATTGATCGAACGACACGGGGAATGGATTAGCGACCTTGTCCCCGATATTTTTTTGCGGGTTTGTTGTTTTTGGAGTGGACACCTTTGTTGTTCTTTTTAGGTTTGGGGCGGTATTTGGAAACCGATATGCTTTTAACTTTGGCCATTGGGTTCGGGAACTACACAATACTCACTATCGGGAAACTTGGCGCAATACCCTTTCAAGTATTCGCTCTCGCAACCCGCAAAAATATGCACCCCGCAAGGCTTCGGCCATACCTCGTAAGCGGTAAAATCGGCCAAAGGTTCTGTGTACCAAAGAATATCAACCGCCCATTTATCGGACTGCAAAACGCAAACGGGCATATCTTCGGCATCTTTGCCCCATTCAAGGCAAATAAAACCTATCTCGTGGACTGCGCAGCCTTTATAGGACTTGTTGCCTTCCTCGTCCGTTACTTGTATCTTGGCTTGGAGGGTTGCCCATTGTGTGGGAGTAAACTCGTATTTGCGAAAAGTTGTCATATTACAAGGTTGTTAGGGCGATACATTCGGCATCGGTTAGAGCGGTTGGGAATACTAAACATTGAGCCAAAGGCATTAAGGTTTGAAATGTATTATTAAGGCTTATTTCCGTAATAGTCGGTGCAGTTCCGCTTGTATCAATCATTCGTTGAACTCCGTTGATGTATGTTACAAATCGGTTATCCTCATAAGCCATTGCCCATTTAATTACCGAAGGTTGTGTAGTGCTTAAAAAAGTGCTAACATTAACGCTTGCATTAACTTGCTGCACACCGCCATCATTGATTAGCATACGGAATTGTTGGTTGCCACCCACTAAATCTTGCCATAAACGAATAAAACCAGCACTTGTATCTTCTTGGGCATAAACAAAACGCTCACCACCACCAATGTTTGTTTCGGGATAGTATATCGTTTCAAAGTAGATTGTGCCAGAGTTAGCACCAAACAAAGAGCCAATCCCCGTCTTGTAAGCCGCATCCGCTACCCTTGTAACCGCTGCCGAAGTTGTGGGGATATAGGAGGTGGGGTAGGAAACATTTCGCTCATATTGAAAACCCCATATATAAATACCATTTGTGCCATCAACAACAACGCTACCGCTTGAATTGTCAGCCACACCAATAAAAGGGTAAGCCGCTGCGGTTGATGATGTATAAACGGCCGAAATTCTATACCACCCGTTGCTTAATGCTTCAATACTTCCCGTGTAGTTTGTAGCCTCGTAAACTACTGTTGCCGTTTGCAAGTCAAAAATGCAGGTGTAAGTTGCATTGTTGTCAGTTCCAATAATTGCGTAACGCTTACCCGCTTGTTTAACAAAACCCGAAACAACGCCAGTTGTTGTTCCAGTAACATTTTTGTACTTACCTGCAAAATTCCCGCTTATCGCTGGATACATTAAATCGGCATTTTGAGTTCCGTCTGGGCTTACCGCTTGGTTAGTGCTTATTGTTGCACCACTACCAGAGTATCCGCTAAAATCCTCGCTCGGAAATACATCATTCGTCCTCTGCGGCTCAAGCAACAAACTCGGACACCCTCCGTCATAAGTCAAACGGGGAACATTTTGGCGGTCTGTGGTGGGGAAGTAGGGTTTGGCGGTTGAGCCGTAGTTTAGTTGTGCGCCATATATCAAAATACCTCCAACCCCATCTCCCGTAAAACTTCCTCCGTTGTTCGCATTTCTAACGCTCAAATAAATGCCAACGCTTGATGCAACGCCAGTAAAGGTTAAAATTGCTTTA
>Ga0222713_10001499_pt1 | contig 26097 bp, 16 predicted proteins | sample C33_649DmetaG_FD_165061 | JGI IMG/M metagenome (GOLD analysis project Ga0222713, IMG submission 165061) | Estuarine water microbial communities from San Francisco Bay, California, United States - C33_649D | ecosystem: Environmental > Aquatic > Marine > Unclassified | place: USA: California... | reverse complement strand
TAATACGCTTGTCAATACCTCGTAGTGCTACTTCTTGAGTACTAATAGGAGAAGACGCACCATAAAATACACTTAAATTACCTAAACTATCAAATGACGAAGAGACTCCTCCTGATACAGTTGGAATTAGCCATATCTTATCAGTTTTAGGTTTAAAGTCTAGTTCAAAACTACGAACATACTTATCCGAGTCAAGCAACATCAGAGTTTTATATAATTTTTGAGAATAAAAGTGTTCCCTGAACCGAGGAAGAAGATTTAAACAAGCAGATAGCACATCTCGATAGGATGAAACTGTAACTTCTATACAAGTTACATCAGTAAATTGACGCAGTAGATTACTAAAGTGTACAGTGACTTTCATTAAATCTCTCAAAGCTCAGAGTGTTACTCTCATTTAGCCAATAAATATAAACAGAATTTGCAAATCCTACTAAGAACTTGTACTCTGTAAAAATCGTGCTTTTTAAATCTCTATCACTCGGAATAGGGTCTGCACTTCCAGGATGCGAGTGATAAAAGCCCCAGATATTATCTTCATGCGCTAAGATAGCCATAGGGTCTATGATAAAACTTGTTTTCGGTTTATCACTAATATTTTTACAAGGAATATACTCAAAATTACGAGTAACAATACCACAAGCTTCTTTGGGGTGTTCGCTAATAGAGTGGTTGTGTAGTTGAGTTAACAATTGGGTAAAATTAACTGTCTGCACCTGGAAATCCTCCAAAGTTTATAGAGTTACGTCTTAGGTTACAGGCAGTTAGAGTTTTAGCGCAAATGTCTTGTGAGATGCTTCCAGCAGTTGCATTATTGAGTGTAAAAAATCCATTCGCTTGCAGAGGAGGCCTAGAACCAACAATAGTACCAGTGCCATTAGATGGATATTTACAGTTATTATCCTTATACTGGAAAGGACAAGTAGTGGTATAGAACTTACGTTTAGGAATAGATTTTTTAAAATACTGAAGCCAATTAGAGAGACTGAAAGATGCAGATAGCTCATCTAGTTCTTCTAAACGGGTAATAGTAAAAACGTGTTCTATATGAGAATTGCGGTCAGCTTCTGGATTAAGAATTAACACTTTAGAATTAGCTAAAAGGTCTCCAAGGTTGTTATCACTTAGATAGAGCGTATTCCCATAAATAGCTTCTATAGTAGAGATAGAGGAGTCTGTATTTGAAGTAACAGAATCACCTATGCGATAGGGGCCCGCAGAGTAGACAGTTAGTGAGTTAGAAGTACTGTTTTTTACTAAAGAATATTCAGGCCAGTAGTCTAAAAACTTTGCATAGGTGAGTTTAATCTCAACAACTGCTTCTAAAAGGTCTCGAGAGTCTAACTTAAAAGGAGTCCAAGTATCTCCATGCGCAATAGTAGACTCATAGTCCCAAGCTGCGTTAGCACCTCGTTCAGCAGCTACAGAAGCATCATAATGTACGTTAGGAGCCACAGTTCTTGGGTCAATATTCTGTACAACCGTACCATTAATAAAAGCTACTGTAGCATTAGAAGAGTTGTACCCTGCAATATTGGGATTTTCAACTAGTCCAGCGATATAACCATCAAAGTTAGCTATTTTAAGAGTTGATTCTCCCACACGACCTGAACTATCAGTACTGATTGCACCACTTTCTAAAGCTGTAACCTTATACTCTTGATTATCATATATTACAGCATAGTTAAAGTCACTGTAGTTTTCTCCTATTACTTCTGCAAAACGAATAGGAAAACCATAAGGCCACGGATACCCGCTACCAGTTTTACCCGGATTTCCAAACTCATCTTTGGGATACCACTCTCCTGGATAGTAGATAGAATATAGTTTTACGAGCGGTGTTTGCTGGGACGAGTTTTTTTCTGCGATATAAGGAGAGTTATAGATAGAGGTAATAGTAGAGTTAGCAGTCTCAACGTATCCAGTTAAATTACTAGCCACAAAACTTAGAGCTTCTACATTACCTACAACAACCTGCACGAGTAACGAAGTTACGTTGGTGGTTGGAAAGACTGTTGCAGTCAAAATCTCACTATTCGCATTTTCTCGCTGTAAAATAGGTAAAAACTGTATAGTACTATTAGCATGGATAGTAAACGAATCTCTAGAAGCAAGTAAGCTGTCGACGTATACTATAACACTATCTGATAAGCCTAGAGTAGTAGGTAAGGCGAAAACATTATTAGTGCCATTAACGTTAGAAGAGTGGTCAATAAACGTATTAATGGAGTACAGAGTCGAAACATTACTGATTAGTGTTTCACCTTGTAAGTATTCTAAATAGTTATTGGACAGCCTAACTTTTAAATTGGAGGATTCTATCGAAACAATTTCAGAAATTGCATTAGAGGATGTTCCAATAACAATATTGCCTACTTCAAAAGAAGAGGCGTCTGCAACTTGTAAGATATAATCATAAGCACGAGTAGACATTAGGAGAAAGTTTCCTGTAAGGTAAAGGTTACGTTATAAATATCAGTGAGTTCATTGTCAGTAGCTACTACTTGTACTATATTTAGATTTCCTTCGAATCGTACAATTATCGTACCACTTTGACCAGCATAAGACAAATCAAATTCAAATGCTTCGAACGGTCCTCCTCGATTATTGTAAAAATTTTCTATTGCGGCTTTATAAACACCGGTAATATTAGTAAAACCAAAAGTAAAAGTACGTTTTCGACGACGACTAATTTGACGGCGACGTTCATAACCAACCTGAGAAGTAAAAGTAGCGTTCTCAAAACTTTGACTATACGAGTAGTTTCTATCTGGACGACGATTAGTCATCGAATAGGTAGTAGCATTTAACGTATAGGTAGCGTCAGTAGGAAAAAGCGCCATTATCTAATACTCCTAATTTGTTGGCGAATAGGTCCATTGTTTCTAATATCTTCTAGAATAATGTCTAGCACTAGTTTACCGTTTTCACGACGGATTTGTGGTGAACCAGATACATTAACTGGAGTTCCGTTATTAGTAATATTTACTTCGACATTAGTCTCTCCGCCCATATCCCCAGTTGCATTTAGTTTATAGGCAGAATCTAGACCCATTCGTTCTACAGCCGCCTTACGAAGCACAAACTCACCAGGTTCAAGCATACCCGGTATAGAGTCTCTACCTTTTACTGCACCTCCCGTAGACCAACCATGAAAACTGTCAACATAAGTAGGACCTGCCCAAGTATTAGGATCTCCATAAACGCTTCCATATCCACGACCAGCTGAATCTACAACTGAAGGGCCTAAATACACGTTATTAGAACCTACATAATTATCAGAATCACTATCACCACTACTTCCAGAATTATCTAGAGCAGATAATTCTTTGATTTTATCCATAGGATTTTTTCCAGAAGAGGTTAAAGCCGGCATTTTACCTTTAGTTTTATTCAACATGTAAAAATCGGTGAAATTAGGATATGCCTCATTTAGTTTATCTATAGAATCCCTAATCACATCTTTACTAATCATAGTGCCTAAGGAATAAGTTGATGAAGAATTTAATACTTTAGAAACGGAACCAGATAACGCCTGTGCAAATCTAGCCGCCCAACCTCCGTTTTTACTAGACACATCGACTTTTCCAACATCCGTATAGCCTGGGTTATACCCTATATTAGGATGAACTGCTAAGTTTTGATTCCACGCAGGAGCCCAATGACCCTCAGAACTTCCTGGATATCCTTTACCTAGATTTGCATCTATAAAGTTTCTATTTGCATAATCGATATTTTTTTTCCCTTGCGCATATTTACTTCTAATACCTTTTAAAGGAGAAGATTTTCTAGCTACTAACATTTCATTAGCAAGAAGTAAGGCTGCGGCTTGAGAAGTTTTTAATGATCCTCTGTCTGCAGGAGAAAATAAAGCATTTTCTCCGACAGTTTGCCAAGAACTAACATCTAAGTCCATTGTTTCTTGATCTGAAACAGCAAAGGGTGTAGTAGCAGAAATATCGTATATCTCAGGCATTCCTTGACGTTTTTCTCCATAACGTCCTATTGAGTAACTTTTTATACCTGATGAATCTGCCAACATTTTAGAACCATAAGTATTCCAAAGAAGATCTGCTTCTTGTTTGGCAAAGAATCTGCCTAAAGCACCTGCATCTTTATTAAAAAATTCAAATAGTCCAGTTTTTGGGTTTCTACTACCGCTACCACCTAATTTTTTAAGATGGTCCATTTCTTTCTTAGTTAGATGTGCAACATTAGTATCGCCATTTCTACCCAACATACTTAATGCACTATCGAGGCTACCTGTAGTATTAAGGGTATTTAAAAAGTCTTGTCCAAGCTTACTAACAGTAGCAGCTCTAATAACATACTCACCATTAGACAACTGTGCAGGAATAGAATCAGATGTAGCATTACCTGGACCTTTAACTGGACCTCCCTCTGCAAGAGTTAAAGTCCCAGAATTAGCAGAATAAGGAACACCTTCTATTTTAGGATATTTTTTTGCGTATTTAACAAGATCATCAGCCTGTGAGGAAGTTATGCCACCACTCGTACTAACACTTATCGGTCCAGTCTGAGCAGTAATTTTTATAGCAGCGGTATTTAATCTTATGTTATCCCAGGCATCAGCTAAATCTGTAGAAATAGTACTGAGAGTATCTTTTAAAGCCTGAACCCCTGTATTACCAGTTAGTCTATCTATTTCTGATTTTAGTGTTGAAAAACGATCTGTAAGTGCAGAGACATTACTGTTTTCTGCAGCTAACTCACTCAATGCAGTAGCTAACCCGTTAGTATTGCTAATTTCAGTAGTTAAATCACTAAACGCAAAAATTGCCTCTGAGAATTTTTTGACATTATCAGTTGAGGTACCAGAAATAGCTTCTACTAAAGAATCAAAAACGCTAGTAGCTGTATTAACATTTAGAGAGTTTAAAGAATTATTTAAAGCGTCATCAATGCCGTCTACAAGAGTTGTAGCACCTGTTAAAGCGTTAGAGAAGTCATAACTATTTAGTTTAGCATTAAGCTGAGTTTTAACTGCTTCAAGCTTATCTGTAGCCTCAGTAAGTTTAGTTTGTACCTCGTAATCTCCTAGAGTGGAGTTTAAGGTATTTTGTATATTTGCAATATCTGCAGCTGCTTCCTCTAAATTAGTAGTAAAAGACACACCTGCAAGACTATTATTTAAAGTAGTATCGATGCTGGCAATAGCTGCTTGAGCCTCTCCAGTTTTTACAGAGAAATCTACTGAATCTAGAGCACTATTTACCGAGTCTACAGAAGCATTTATAGCCCCTATCGCAATAGCAGTACTAGTTTCTAATACTACACCACCTAAGGTATCTTTTACTTCTTGAATCGAAGATTCAACATTTTCAATCATTGTCTCGGCTGAGATACTTAAATCAACATTAGAAATAGTACTGTCTAATAGGTTGACGGCAGCATTAATAACTTTAACCATATTATCTGCCGCAGCACTTAAATCTACTTCTTCAATAGTCGAGTTTAGAGTATTTACAGCTAAAGTAATTGCATCTACTGCCTCAGTGGCTGCAACACCTAAATCTACTGATTTAAGAGTGCTATCAATAGTATTAATAGAAGCAGTTATATTATTAGCAGTACCGGCAGCTGAAATAGAAAGAGATACGTCATTTAGAGTACTGTTAATTACGTTTACCGCGGAGACAATTTGGTCTTTAGCAGTTTGCGCGGAGACCTCAAAATTAATCTCATTCAATAGAGAATCAATAACGTCTACAGACGTATAGAGCGAAGTTAACGCATCAGACGCTTCGAATAAGACAGATAAACTGCCGCCCTCCTCAAGTACTGCATTTATGTTACCAATTCCTTCAGCGTAGAGATTTAAGTTTTCAGGTGCCGTATCAGATAGATTCTGACCAACAGTAGCAAGACCAACATATCCAGCAGTTAATCTATCTAAGTCAGTGCCTACAGCAGCCACAAAAGTTCCAAAACTAGTTGTAGCTGTTTGAATACTGACATCTAAAATATTACCTGCTTCAGTTAAAGTAGTGAGAGCTCCAGTAATTAAACCAAGATTGACATTAAAGTTATCTAACGGCCCACCTGGAGCTGTTAAGATGTCAAAACCATCTGTTTTTAGGGTAGAGAGTAGTGATTCTCTAAATTGAGAAAATATACCACCTTCTCCATAGAATTGAGATAGCCCGTCCACGTCTAGATACTTTACTAAGTCTTCGTTAAAGTTTCTAAAATTATCAGTAAGCCCAACACTAATCTCTTCTAGACCGTCAAAAACAGTTTCTACTGGTGTGAAGAACTCCTCAACCTGAGCCGCTAGAGCCTGTAACTGAGTAAAGGCTGCTGACGCATTTGCAATGGCTTCTTCAATTTTTGCTTCCCGAGCAGCTTCTTCTAAGGTAGCAAAAATAATTTCCGCATTACCGGCTGCTGCCTGAATAAATGCACTACGAAGAGCTGCACCAGACTCTCCGCCGATAGCCTCTAAATTGACTGTAAGAGCTTCTAAATCTTTATTATAGGAAGAGAGAGCTTCGCGTACCTTATTTACAACAGACTCTTCATCAGTACGAACCTGATTAAGATTAAAATTAGACTCAGCTAATAGCTCAGTGATATCTTGTAAATCATTTTGCGCTTGATTAAAGGTTACAACCGCATCTTGAGTTTTTTTGATAATATCACTCTCTTTACGACGAGTATCTATTAAACTACCTGTTAAAGACGCAATAGATGCTTCTACAAACGCTAAATCTTCTATAGCCTGTGTTCTATCTCCCAACAGTTGTTCATATTCAGCTTCAACGTCTACAACGGAACTTAATTCACGCTTTAATGCGCTTTGCTTAGAGGTTAAATCACTAAGCTGTAAGAACCCGCTAAAGTCAAGATTTTCAGCAGAAACAAGACTTGCAATTTCAGCTTCTACAGCAGAAATCTCCTGACGCAGTAGAGAGGAAGATTTACCGCTAAGTTTATTAGTCTTTTCAAACTCTTTTACCGCTTTAGCTGCAACCTCGAAGGCATCTTTAGCTGTATCACGTAAATCATATAGTTCATTACCAGACTCGGCTACCGTAGCTAGCGTATCGTCGTAGATGCCTAATATCTCAGAAGTTTGGTCTGAGATATTACTAGTAAGAGAGATAATCTCTGAGCCTAGATCTTTAATAGTGCTAAGTACCGCATCTTTAGATTGATTAAAGGCATCTGAAATTTGACGTACTGTATCTTCATATGCAACTACTAAATCATAGACGATATCAATAGTTTGGATGGTGGCATCTTGTAAGACATCTAGAGACTGTGCAAACTCCATAATCTTGTCTTCGTTATCACCAAACTCGTTATTAAGAGTGTCAATCGCATCTTTAAAGTTATCTACGATATTCTCACCACGAGTAATACTCTGTAGGTACGAGTTTATACTTTGAGCCGCATTACCGAACTTAGCATCATTCATAGCTGTCATAAGGTCTTGGAGTGGTACAGCACCTATCCCAACTGTTGCAATAATACTAGAGTTGATACGCTCTAGCCCAGCAGCAAAGTTACGAGTCGCTTTAGCAAACTGTTGTAGGGCTTTAGTGCGGTCTTGCTCTCTTAAGATTGCGAGACGTTGTTCTGCCGCAGTTTCTGCAATAGCACTACCATATCCATCAGCGGCAATAACAGCCTTAAGTTGTTCTTTAGTTAGGGTAAGAATGCTTTCCTGAATTGCATATTCGTTAACCTTAATAGCGTCTTGTAAGGCTTGGTTAGCCTCTGCGATTCGTCCTGGTTCTATTTCTGGAACAGCATTAAGCTCTGTTATAATGCCTTTCCAATCCTTAACAGCTTGAGTACCGCCCTCAATCACGTTTTTAAGATTTTTTAACTCTGGTCCAAGCTCAAAGGCTTCTACTGCATCACGAAGTGCTTCCGCAGAGGCAGAGATAAGATTACCGATTTCTGCATTTATACCTGCTCGAATAGCTGCAGCAGTTTCTCCGGCAGTCATACCTAGTTCTGTAAACACAGAACTCATAGCTCGTACACGCGCAACAACGTTGCGTACGGCGATAGCTCCAGCATTTAACTCTTTTGACACGTCTTGTAGGTTTTCGAACATACCTCTAGAAGATTCAATTACACCAACGCTTGCTAGAGCATACTGTTTAAATGAGGTTACTAATCTATCAGTCTGGTCACTGCTTTCTCCAAAGTACTTCACAGTTTCTTCACGAAGCTGATTATAATATGCAGACACATTAGAGGCGTTAGCAGCAGCTACTCTATCTATTTCTGCATAGATGTTAGCAATGTTTGGAACATTTGCAGTAATTTTTGCCAGAGTAGCACTAAACTCTTGAGCAAACTCTAAACCTGCTAAGAATCGTTCTTGAGTCTTTTGATTAATATCTTGGATTTCTGCAAACACATCAAGAGCTTGCTGTAAATCCGCTGCATTAGGTGTGAGAGCATCTACAACAAGACTACGGAAAGTTACTGCACCCGCATCATTACGTTGAATAGTAACTCCTTGAAAAAACTGTTTTACTAGTTCATCAGAAACTGCTTGAGCTTCCTTACCAACATTTTCTAGAGCCTTGAATCCACTCTTAAATGCTAATCCAACTTTTTCAAAATTACCTTTATAGAACCTAACTTGCACGTCAATCTCGTCTGCAAGTCTAATACCGGCAGATTTTAAGCCTGTAATCAGATTACCGAATACCTGTGTAGGAATATCTTCAATAGCTGCAACGTTCTCGGCACTTAAATCACGACTTACTGTTTCTAAGCCTTGATACCCTTCACCGGTTATTTTACCTTTGACATCTGCTGTAGGCTTTGGGCGCTTACCGAATAAAGCACCTATAATTAAGGCCCCAATTGCAGCAAAAATTAATGGAGTAGCAAATGCGGCTATAGCAGTACTACCTACCGTAGTAGAAATGGCAGCAGAAACTTTGGCGACAAAAGCAGTACCTTTAAAAAGAGTAGCAACACCAAACCCGATAGCACCTCCTATAGTACTAGCTAAAGAAGTGTCTCCAGTTAGTTTACCAATAAAGTTACCAATAAAAGCTCCCTGTATCGCAGATAAAGCGACAGAAGCAAAGGTAGACATACTAGCCGCTGGAACAGCAGCTGTAGTAGTTCCCGCAGTAGTACCGGCTACTGTTCCAGCAGCGCTCCCTACCGCGGATGCAGATAGGGTTTCTGCAGTACTAGCTAGTTGAGTAGAAGACTTAGCTAAACTAGCACCGGCATTCTGTAGCCCCACAGAAGACTTAGCAAACTCTCCAAATGAGCGTTTTAAGTCATTTATACCTGTAACCTCAAAGAATACATTTTTAAGCGTATCCATCGAAAATAGATTCTGAATACCTCCAGAACCTCCTAGAGAGGCTAAGCTTGCAATCGTTTTAACAAATGCTTTTAGTTTACCGTTGGCAATATCAGTAATAGCGCCAAGCACTTTTTGAATTTCAGCTAGCTCTTCTTCTTTTGCAATTCGTTCTGTAGTTACTTTTTGTAGCGACGCCTGAAGAACAGCTTGAGACTGGGTTAAGGATGCAAGAGACTGCTCTGTGGCAGCTCTCTGCCCAGAGGCGCGACTTAGTTCTAACGTCGCTTGTTGTTGCTCTTGAAGTTGTTTTAAATAGTTTGTTCCAGCAGAGCGAATATCTTGAGCGTTTGCACCAACTAGTGAGTCGAAATAAGACTGTTGACTTGCTAGCAGTGATTCCGTGGCCGAAGTTACTTTTTCACGAAGTGAAATTTCTTTTTCTAATGCTTCAGAGTACTTATTTTGAACATCAGTTAAATCTTGTGTTTGAGATTCTAAAATATTTTTGAGAAGTGCTTCTTCTTGTAACAGACGATTTACTCCAGCTTGTTTAGAGCTAGTTACTACGGAAGAAATAGTTTTTGTAATTTCTTTTACTAGGTTGAGAATTAAATCAGCTTCTTTACGAGCAAGCTCTTCTCTAGCCTTTAAAATTTCTGCGTTAGCTTGAGCCTCTCTTACCTGTAATTCGTTTAAAGTTTTTTGATACTCGGCAATTTTTTCTTGCCCACCTGCTTTTTCTGCTTCTGCCTGTGCTTGAATTGTTTGACGTCTAATGTCATTTAGAGCATCTAGTTCTGTACGCTGTTTTTGTAAATCGCTTATCTGAGCACTAATATTACCAGACTGTATTTCAAAAGCCTGTTCAATGCCTTTAAACACGGTACCTTCAGGTCCGTATAAATTAATCATAGCAGATTCTAACTTAGTTATTTCGGCAAGAGCTTCTGTAAATACTTTTGTGTCTGGCTTATAATCGACTTTTTTTACCAGAGAAGCATCAACTCCTTGAGCTGTTAGAGCTTGTCTTATTACATCGCTGTAACCCTTTAGAAATTCATTATTTAAGGTTTGAAGATTAGTTAAGTAACTATTATCAGAACGAATTTTAGCTATTTGAGCCTCTAACGCAGCTTTTTGAGTATTAGCTTCTGCACGTTGAATAGTTTTTTGAGTCTCTAAAATTTCACGCTGACGACGTAATTCATCTGCACTCGCATCAAGCTTAGCTTTTTCTAATTTAGCTTGTTCATCAAATATTTGTAGTTCTAGCTCTAATTGTCTTTCAATAGCTGCTATCGAAGCTCCAGAAGATTTTAAGTTTTGTTCTGCAATTTGCTTTTCAACAGCAATAAGCTCTAACTCACGAGAGTAGTTAACCTCTGCCTCTGCTTTTTGTAGTTGAAAGAGTTCTTTTTCTGCTCTAAATACTTCAGCTAGCGCAGCGATACCAAATAAGTCATCTTCTGCAAAAGCCTCTCTAGTAATCTTAGCTTCTTCTACTCTAGCCTGAGCTCGAGTTTGTGCAATGCCAAGCTCTATTCTAGATAGTTCTCTTGCAGTTTGTAGTTGACTTTGTTGTATTTCGAGCTGTTGCTTAGCTGCACTGACTCCACCTTTAGAGGCTTTTGCTTGTTCTAAGGCTTGTTGTGCTTGTAGCTTAGCGATATTAGCTGAGAGCCTATTTTGAGAAAAAGTACTCTCTAAAGACGCTCTTTGAGCCAGCGCTTGCTGGTTTTGTAATCTATTACTGAGTTGTGCTATTGCATTTTGATTTCTGAGTTCTTGAGTTTGTTTACGTAATTCCTCTGTCAAATTAGCTGCTGCAATAGTTTGGTCAACAAATCTTCCAATTGCAGCTTGTAGCGTTTTATTGTAGAGTTCTGCTTCTGCATTGATTGTAGCTCTTAGTTTACGCTCGTCATCAAAGTTTAGCTGTCTTTCTTTTACTAGTGCATTAATAGCCTGCTCATTACCAATAAGTTTAGCAGACTCTGCGGTTCTAAGTAATGTAGTCTCAATAAGCTCATTCTGATTAGCTATTTGTTCTTGTTGATTAGTAACGATCTTACCTTCTATATCAATTATACCCTGAAAGGGGGCAGTATCAATTAAACCAATCTCTTTGCTAAAAGTAGAAGTGATACCTTTATATGTTTTTTCTAAAGCAAGTAGAGATGATTCAATCTCTTTAAATACTCTAATCTCGTCTAATATACTGTTTATGGAGGTGCTAAGTTGTATATTAGCACTTTTGATTTTTAGAATTTCTTCATCGCTCATCTGAGCTAAAGCAGTAGAGTCTCTTAGTAGAGCATTTTGTTTTACAAAAGCCTCATTAGCTATTTGAAGTTGGCTCTCTAAACCGCCAATACTAGAACCAAGTTGTTGTGAGTTAATAGAACCGGCTTTAATAGCCTCATTTAAATCGTTAATAGTACTAACAGATAAAATACCGGCTTCTACTAATCTTCTCTGTTCCGCATTTAAACCAGCCAAAGAAAAGTCTTCTCCTAGCTTCTGAACCTGTTGACCAAACACAGCAAATCGTTCAGAACTTTTTTGAATAACTCCTAGAGTGGTATCAGTAATACTTGTCGCAACTTTTTCTGCAGATAGTCCAGTCTGTGCAGCTAGCTCTCCTATAACTAAATAGTACTCTGCTCCATACTTTTTATACGCATCCGCTATAGCAGTAACTAGAGTTAACTGTTGACGTAACCCATCTAGTTGTGCAGGGTCAGTAGTTTCTGCAATAGTTGCATTTAATTCAGCTATTTTTTCATTTGCAGCACCTAAAAGGTCTATTTCAGCGGCTACTTGATCAGCTACTGTTCCAAAATTTTCAATAAATCCTGAAGCTCTTAGAGCATTTGACTCTGCCGTATCTTCTATCTCTTTTCGTAGTGTTTTTAAGCTATCAGGTAATTTTTCTAAATCTTCTGCAGTGGCACCAAGAGCCTTTAAAGACTCTGTGAGTTTTGCACTACCTCCAGCAGCTGCTGCTGCCGCACCCGTAAAACCTGTTTCTAGGTTTTTTGAGGCTTCAAACAATTTAGAAATTTTTTCGGTTAACCAACCAATAGCGTCTATTCCAAAAAGTTGTAATGCAAGCTGCGCTGCAGTAACAACTAGCCCAATAACACCTAACGTCTTAGAAAGTAGGCTAAAGGCGATTGTTAAACCTGAAGCTGCTCCACGTAAAAGATTAGCAGTACCGATAAAAGCTCTGGATTTTACATCAGCTTTTTCCAAGGCTAAGGAGTTAGCTGAGATAGCTGCAGTCAAAGCCTGATATGATTGACTTCCAGTTTTTTTAGTAGCTTCTAAAAACTTCTGCTGTTCTTTATAGGCAAGATTAACTTTATTAAGTTGAGAGATAGTTTGGATAGCTCCACCTCTCTGTAAGTCTAGTGCTTCTTTAAATCTTTTAGCTTGTTCAGCATCCTGACCCTTAAGAGGAGTTGCTCTAATGATGTACCCCCCTTTTTCTCTTTTTTGCCCAACAGTTTCTCTTAAGTTCGATAAAGCAGAAACATCAAATTTATTTTTATCTGCTAAGAACTCAGAAAGCTTAGTTAAATCTTTTAAAGAATCATTAACAAAACCTCCTACAACTTGAGAGCCTTTACTAAATACAAGAGTTAATATCCCACCAAATAGTAATAAAGTATTACCAAAATCATTCTTAAAAAAGTTTACAATAGGTAATAAGACATTAACTAATAACTTAGCTAAGGCTATACCTAACTCTTCTACTTGTACTCTAAGTTGCTCTAGTGACTTTTGAGTAGAAGGAGCTGTAGTGTCAATAGCACCAAATTTACGCAAACCCTCTTCAATAGCTGCGTTAGCAAAAGCCTGACGACGTTGGAACTCATTTAGAGAGTTTGCACTTACTCCAAGTTGTCTAGCGTATTTTTGCACCGCCGGTTCTATACGGGTAAAGATACCAAGTTCGTCTAAGAGTTCTGGTTCTAACTTAGCAACACCTCGAGTAATACGCTGTAAGGAGTCTGTAAAGTCTCTACCAAGTGCGCGAGAAGCTTTTAAAGCTACCGTAGTAAATCCTTCAATCTGACGAGTATTAAAACCCGCACTAAGAGCAATGTTAGCATTTTGAGCGGCCTCAGTAAGAGTAACTTGACCTTCTGTAATATCTTTAATAGATTTAAGAATACGTGGACCACTCTGTCCGATTTCTGCCGCTAGAGTTTTTGTACCTTGAATAATAGCATCTGATTGTGCTGCTTTAGATAATGCAGAGAAAGCCTGTTGTAGAGCAAAGATAGTTGCAGCTGCACCAGCATATGCAGCAACTAAGCCGCCTAATCCTTGAGACTGGGCTGCAAAAGCACGACCCGCGCTGGCCGACGATTGGCCAAGGCGGGTCTGAGATCTGTTAATTCGATCTGTATCTTTGTTGACTTTATCGGCACCAGTACTAGTAAATTGTGTCTGGATTATATTCTTAATTACAGCCAAGTCATCTTCTCACTTTTGCTTTACTTTTTGAAGCTGCTTCTCGCATCTTACTTTGCTGACGATAGTGCTCTTCAAACACTCCATGCGCTACAAGCATTAAGTCTAAAACTTCTTTTCTATCGTCTACCTCATAGATATTCATAAAAGTTTCTAAACATGAATAGTCTTTACCTAACCAAACTCCATTCATACCTTCTATTAAATCGGGAAGTAGATTAAATAGAACAACTGCGGTTTGGCTAGTATACGGTAGCGAGCCGAGGTCTTTAGGAATTTCATCGTCTCTCGGCTCCCAGCCCATTTGTTCACACATAGAGTAGTACTGCTCTTGTGTCATCCCTCCGCCATGAAGTTGATTGCGAAGGAAATCTTTTAGTTTTTTGCGTCTGTCTCTTTACGGTCCTGTTCAAAATTATCAAAATCGTTTAGAGTGTCAGTAATAAATTGGTCAAAAATGGTAGAGTTTTTTAACAAATCAAGAGCATCCTCTGCAGTATATGGAATATCTTGTTTAGCGTCCATCTTTGTCATATCAACTGGAATTAGTTGTCCAAGTCCTTTAACTGTTAGACCGCTCCAACCTTTAATAACAGCATCAGCATAAGCCTCTAAGAATTTATCATTATCGACTTCTTCTTCACGCTGGCGAGTACGTTTATTAAACTTATACACTAAAGCGCTGTTTCTAATCTTAATTAGTCTGTCACGACCTACGTAGCAGACACGAACTTTAAAACCGTCAATATCAGGGAAGTCAACTTCACTGACTTTTTCAGTTACCATTAGATTTTTAATTAAACTCATTGTTTCCTCTCATTCTTTAGAAAAAAGGGTAGCTACCATATCCAACTTGCTATTAGTGAGGGGATATCTAATAGCTTGCTGAGGTAGCTACCCATCTAGATTACGATAAACTACACCCCCTCAAGCGTAGTTTATTTAGTGTTACGAAGCAGCAGATACGAACATTGTTAGCTCGCTACCAGTACCTTTTGAAGCAGTTGGTTCTTGAGCTAGGAATTCAACTGAGATTCCAATAATGTCTTCTACTGTGTGAGTTGGGAAGTTAAACTGCACTGCAGGCATGTAGATAGCTACAGATGGTGCAGAAGCGCCACCAATTCTTAGGTTAGCAGTGCTAACTTGAGCAATACTAGTTCTAGTATCATTAACGATGTTACGTAGGAACTGAGCACTCTCTTCTACTCCTGCACGTAGGTATGCAGTAAAGTTTCCAGTGATAGTTCTTGAACCTGTAAACTGACCGATTGGAGAGTTTAGGGCTGCAAGTTCTTCTGGAGTTAGGTAAGTAAGAGCGTTTGAATATGTAAATCCAAGTCCTGTTACAGGGAAGGTATACGTATTAGCAGCCCCACCTTGAGTAGTGTGTGTTACTTCAATTGAACTGAGACGGTTCTGAATGAATGCACTAGTTACTGTTGCAGAAGCTACGTTATAACTTGCGTAAGAGTGATACTCCGCTTCAGAAGTACTAGCCTCTGCGTTTGAATTAGCAGTTACAGAAGCACCACCATTGAGCACACCTCCAATAACTGAGATTAGCTCATCTCTGTCAGTGCCTGTTAGCTCAACAAAGTCTGTTCCAAATCCACTCCAGCTTGTAGTAGCAATAGAATCGATAGCAGCGTCAATAGATGCTTCGTTTACTGTAGCATTTTTAACTTGATATACTACGTTATCCATTTTAATGTACATATGATATTCAGTAGCACGTGCAAAGTTTGAAGTGTGTCCGCTAACGTCTACACCCGCAGCTCTAGTTGCTAGGTCAAACTGCCCACCATTTTGCCAAGCGCTTTGAAGTGATGAAGAAGTACCTACACCCGCTGCATAAGAAGTGTTTGACATTAGAGCTTGCCATAGGAACCAGTCAGCAAGAGGCTGAGCATTACCAGTAGCATCATTGCTAGCTCCAGCACTGGTGCTAACAAGACCGGTAGGTCTTAGATAGGTTTGGAAACTCCATTCTGTGGGGTTAATTGCAGTATTAAAACGCTGAGTACTACGGTCAGGACTTAATCCACTTTCTAGTGATGTAATGTCCTGAGTAGCTGCAGACTGACTAGCCGCATATCCAGCAAGAACTTCTACTCTCCAAGTATTAGTAGAAGTCATATCTGTAGAATCTATACCACTAGCAGTAATATCTACTGTAGACATATAGACTTCAGAGTTTCTTTGAAGGTTTAGTGATGAAGCCATTTTAGCTTTCTCCTTTAGGATTTAAAAATTTCAAAGCGAGTACTAAGAAATATTTCTGCCATACCATATGGGTGCAGCAAGCCTGAATCTGTTAGTACAGTTAATATATTAACATCAAAAAGCTGTAGATCAGGTGTACCTTTAAAATTATATAAAATGTGCTCTACATCCAAAACCAAATTGTTAATTTGGTCAACTGGGTCGTCACTATTTACATAACATCTTAAGGTAGATTCAATCTTTGCCTCAGTATTATTGTTAGTATTAAATTTTCTTATTTCTCGCCCTGAGGTAATATAGATTGAGGGAAAATCATTAATTTCGTCAAGGTATTTTAAACCTCGATATATGTTATCGCGTAAATCAGTTTTAAAATTATACGCGGTATCGTAAGGTGAAGCTCTACCATCAATTTGTTTTAGAGAGCTAACTATTAAATCATTGATTCGAGTTCTATTAGACATCTTTTTATTTCTTCTTACAGTATACCACGGGTAACAATGTTTGGCAAATTTTATTTTTTAAAGTTCTAATCGTCTAGTTTGAGCTTGCTGTTTAAATTTAGTTTGTATAACTGACCTAATGGAGTCCTCAACTAAATTAGTTACCTGATATCCTGAGCGTTCTAACTTTTGGTAGTAGGGCTCATAAAAGTAGTCTACGGTTCGTTGTCTAAAATTAAAAAACGCTCTAATACTATTTCTAAAAGCTCCTGTACGTTCATAAATTTTAGGTGGTCTAGGCTTACCAGCCCCCCGTCTCATACGTTGTTTTACTTTAGCCTTCACTAATACAGTCACGTCAATAGCAGATTCTTTTTCAATTCTTTCTTCTTTTTCTATTTCGGGGGGTTTAAAAGCCTTAGAAGCGATTTCTACTCTTCCAGCATAGGCTAACACACTACCAGAAGAATATATAATGTCAAATGAAAAGCTTTGATTATTAAATTGTTTTTCTATTGTAGCGAATAGGCTTTGAAGTTTTGATAATGCTTGTGGGTCTGTAGATAGTTCTGCTAATCTCTTTTGAACAATCTCTTCAAAAGTAGAATTGAAATTAGTATAGGCTTGTTTAAAATCAGAGCGCTTAGCGACTTCTGCAAGTGCTTCATTAAGTATACTTTTTGGATAGGCAAATTTTATATCTAACGCTTGACCGTCTCGGGAAAGACTAATACGTGCTGTTCTAAGAATAAACTCTTTTTTGAACTGAAGGGTTGTAATTGCTGATTGTTTAGCATTAATAGTTAGAGGAATAGTTAAGGTCAGAGCCTTAGTAGTTAAGTTTTTAGATATAGCTTGTAATACTTTACGGAGGCTTAAATTTTTTTGCTTACTAGGCGCAGATAAATGTTCTTTTAACAACCCTCGTTTGTCTTTATAGTATCTAAAAAATCTTTCAGAGTCTTCAATAGTTTGAACCTCTTCTTGAATAGCTCCAGTATCTGGATTAACAGAGTATCCAACAGTAAGTTCTTTAGCGCCATCTGCACCAATTCTTATAGGACTACCTAATTCAATAGCTCTTTCTCTTCGAGGGGTTATTTCTCTGGAGTTATTTATAATATACTTTAACAAAGAGGCTTTAACTTCTTGAGTTTCAATACCGCCAGTCACGGTATTAACTTTAATAAGGTCAACTTTCAAGCCTCGACCAGCTACTTCTTGAATTTTACGAGTACCTGTAGCAGATGCAATACCTGCTTCTACTATAGCGTATGATTTAGTAGCTAAAGAACGTATTGCAGTAGAAAGTTCTCTTTTCCCTTCGCTCTCTAATGCGATAGCAGCACTAGATAATCTAGAACTAAAAATACTAGCTAATGCAAAAGGTCTATTGTTTATAATTGCGAAGTTAGATACAGAAAAACTAGGAGAAGCCATTATTCAACTAACCTATAAAGATTAAGGATACGACGTACTTGCGGTGGAAACTCATCGACTCCAAGTTTATAAGAATTAACTGTCTCTCCTTGCATAGTAACTCTGTCACTTCCGGACCGACCTTTATAGATAACTTTAATCATCTCTAAGACAGCTAGTTTTAAATCTGCAGGAATTGTAGTATATCCGCCATTATAGTATACTTTAATACCATTAGGATAATTATAAAACTTAAGTGGTCGGAAGAAACTAAGTTTTGGTGTTCCACCACCATCGCCAGTATTAAAGCTAATTTCTCCTGTAGTTGGGTAGAATGTATACTCATTAACCCGTCTGGACACATCAGGCATTTGAGTAGAGTTGTCTGAGCCATCAAAGCGCATTAACAGTTTTGTATTTTCATTCTGACGAGTTGGATATGTAGGAGCAGTAAAGTTGGCGGTATATTCTGCGATATGACTAATCTTTAAGTCGTCTAAGTATCCAGTTAAATAGTTAGTTGAAATACCTCTTCCAATATAGAGACCTGTATTAAAATTTGGAATAGAGTTTGCGCTGGCAAGAGTTGCAACGCTAGTTCCATTTCGATAGAGTTTAATATTAGAAGAATCCCTAACTAAAGCTAAGTGATAGAACTGATTGGCGCTATAACCTGTATTAGCGCCTTGGCGCGCAACAATGTTTTCAACTCCATCAACAACAGTTACAAACTGAAAGCCTCCGGAATCAAAATCTAAAGATAGCTCCCAGTAGTTATTAGCGCTTCCGCTACTGAGAAGTGTTTGAGTATTAGCACTAACATTATCAAATCTAGCCTGTACCTCAATAGTAAAGGGGTCTACACCTAAATCCCAGTCAGAGTTAGAATCAGTTAAGAGATAGCTAGCTCCATCAAAACGAGCACTAGAGCGATTAAATTTTTTCACACGAGTTTTAAGAAGCGGATTCCCAAAGTTAGAAATAGTGTGAGATTGCCCTTCAATTATGATAGGTTCACCGTTTGTACCAGGTCCACCTAAGATTTGAAAATCTTTACCATCATAGTGAGATACTTCATCTACCCTATTTATGGGCGGGTACGAGACAAAAACTGAAGAGATACCGCCATCAAAGAACTCTACGTAGTTGTTAGAGGCAAAAGTACGACCACAATATGATTCTACTAGTGAAGTGACTTGAGTGGCGATATTAGCTAATCGCCCATCTTCATCTGTATTAATTGTTTTAATAACTAAAAAGTCTTTAATCTCAGCTAGATTTACTAAGTTGGCCATCTATATCCTCCAGAATTTTGGAAATTGAATATGCGGTTAACCGCACAGGAGAAGAGTTTTTTACCCCTCCAGGAATTGTTTTCCAAGACTCTAATTGTGTTTGCAATTCTGATTGCGCTTTGTGCTGTTCAACATCTTCTAGCGTAAAGTGATGATAGGCCCCATTAAAAGAATTACCCTGAGCTAAGTATTCTCTAAATTCGTTATCAAACGTAAGATACTGTTTTCTAGCAGCTTCGAGAATCATACTTTTAGTTAAAAAATCCATCTGTTATCCCTTTACTATCCCAAAAACTTAAATCATATGGACTTTCACCTTCTTCTATTTTTGGACCTGCATTAAAAGATTCTGAAAGGTCACAAATAAGTCCTGGTAATCCTTCTAAGTAGAATTTAGAGTGCGGCTTAAATGTTTTTTCTGTCAGTTTTTCTAGCCGTAACCAGAAAAAAGTTCCTGCATAGCTAAATCGCTCACCAATATTTTCAGGTAAGTAGTCTTTTCTATCAATTAAGCAAGAACCGTAAACACTATATTTTTTATTCGTAAAAGGTAGTTTAGCGTGTTGGGTTAAGGTGTAATGAAGTAGTACATCTGTCCAGATAGAAGAGGCTTTACCATTGTCAGATTCTGGATGATAGGTAATGCCTTTAGAATGGCAATAGTAGAGCATACCACTTTGATGTTCTTTAAGTAGTTTAGGAAGACTCTGCTCAAAAAAATGACCCGTTTCTCGAAGAGGGTTATTATCTACGGTAATAACTTCATAGCCTAATTTATTTAGGATTGAAGAGACTCTTTCATAGATATCAAGCTCAGTAGTCACTCTAGTAACAGTAGCTATCTTTTTCCCGGTAAAGATTGCGTTATACTTTACAAGTGCTTTTATGACTTTAAGCACTCCAGGATGGTCTAAGCAGTGAATATGACAAATGCAATGTTTTAACATAAAACCTCTGATATGAAATAAGGGGGAGGGCTGTGCCCTCCCCCTCCAACAGCAGACTAATTGTAAAAATTAGTATTATGAGCTTGCAGTTGTGATAAGTGCAGCATATGAGTAACGTGAGCTTAGCGCTGCTTGACTTACAGTAGTAAGAGCCTGGAAGTCCATACGAGTGCTGAGATACATCGCAGTTACTTGTTGCTGTGGTAGATATTCACTTTCGATTTCCATCGCACGACGCTCACCGATAATGAATCCTGGCTTGTAAACTAGAATACCGAGGTTAGAATCGGCAGCTCCAGCAGTATCCATGAACTCAGAGATGAAGATCGGAATACCGTATACAGCACCAACACTACCAGTGAGATAAGTAGCTTGTGCTCCGAACTTATCTACAGTCTGGAAATCAGTGTTAGTAACTAGGTTGTTATAGCCTTCTACTGAAGTGATATAAGCTAGGTTGCTTCCAAGAGCAAGTCCATAACGACCTAGAGTAATACGGGCAGCAGCAATATCACCTGGGTCTGCCTTATCAATAGTGGTTCCAGTTTTAGTAACTAGACCACCAACGGCAGCAGCGTGCTCTACAATACCCTTAATAACTGAAGGATAGGCTCCAGCAGCAGTTAGAGTATTTGATGATGAGAAGGCGCTAAGTGAGCCGTTACCACGTAGAAGAGCCTTATCGATTCCACGTGCTAGACGACGAGTAGCCGCTTGGCGTAGGAAGTCGATGAGAGGAAGAATAGTATCTTCTTCTTCGTCTTTGGCAATATGGGTTGAAACCATAAACTTCTTCGGGCTAACAGTAACCGCACCAATTTGAGCTTGACGAGAAGTTGGAACTGTGGTAGTGTCAGTGACACCAGTGGCAAATGAACCGCTGGGGAACTGAGCTACGAAGTCACTAGTATCTTCGTCGGCTACTGGAATACGGAAATCTTTTGAGTTAACCTCAATGCGGTTAAACATTGGAGCAACTACGAGTTGCTGTTGCATCTCGTTGTAGACGTTAGTACTGAAGGCTTCGTTTAGGTTGCCGTCAGTAAGAACAGCTTTCATGCGGTCACCAAGCTTAGTGTCAAAGACGTTCCACTTGTTGAGGGCACGGGCTAGGAATACAGCGTTTGACTTCTCAGCATCTGAGAATTGGGCTGCAGTGCGAGTGCTTTCCTGGTAGTGCATTTTGCTACTTTGGAAAGAATTTACCTGCTCGCGATAGGCTTTTAGCTGACCTTTTAGCTCAGCAAGCTCCTCCATGACACGAGTGTCTGGAGCGCTATTGGTTTCTTGCGCACGGTACTCAGCAGCTTCTGCTTTAAGTACGGCCTCACCAGTTTTTTCAACTAGTTGAGCAACACGTGGCTCTGATACTTGAGCTGGCGCTGCTTTAGTAGTTACTTCGGCAGTAGAAGCTTTCGTATCAAGTTTAATTGGTTCACCTACGTTTTCAGTAGTCATAGTTCTTTTCTCCTCTAGAGTTTTGTGTATATTATGGCCATATACTTTTAACATAAGATCTCTGCTGCTTTCCGGTGGGAGCTGCTTTAGAGTCTCAACAACCATACAAATTTTATGTGCTAAACTGAAATGAGAATTATTCCACTCAGTATAACTTAAACTTACAAGATTAATAGAGTCATTTAAGGCTCGTTGTAGTTTTTTACTAGTAGCAACTTCGGGAGTAGACTTAACTTGAAGGAGCGATAACTCATCTAAATTAACGATACTCTTGAATTTACTAATAATATGAACTTGTTCTTCTTCGGTAAAGGTTTTATCTGTGTTGATATAAAGGTTAATGTCAAATTCAGTTTCTAAATCCCAGTAATTGAGAATTGTAATACCTGGGGCCGGGACAGTAATAGTTTTATCTAAGGAATTGCCGTTGATGTCGCACGCTGCAAAATCAAAAGTAGGATTATCCGCAGTAGCAATTCTATCAGTTTTGTAACGAGTTCCGTCAATAACAACAAAAGTCTTTTCTGTAATCTTAGCAGTATCTTCACTGAGTAGGTTTACAAATGGAATTTGTTTCATTGGGTCTTCAATTACAGGAGTAGATTCTTCAGCTTTATCTTCTTCAACAGCTTTTTCTTCTACTTCTTCTACAACAAACTTATTTTTAAAGCTTTCATAGGCATCATCTGCTTCGAAGCTCTTTCGTACTGAGAAGAGAGAATTTTGGTTAGCTGGAACACTCACCACTGAAATTTCTAGTAGTTCTACATCTTTAATAACAAACGTGTCAGAACGCTTATCATAGTCGGCATCTTTAACTCTAAAACCAACACTAAAGCTCTTTAGAACTCCGTCGTTGATTAGGGTTTGTACGCCATGTTGACGCTCTGCCGCTCCACTTACGCTTGCTTCAACAAAAATACCTTTTTTGTCTACTGTTACTGCGTTTACTCGACCGATAGGCTTACTGTGGTCGTGTTGATATAGAAGAATCGGGTTACGTCTAAAATTGTCTATTCCTTTAGTCCAGGCTTCTGGAAGTACAATGTCTCCCGTCCTATCCTTGTCACTAGTATTGGCATAGCCCGCAATTTTAAAAGCTTTTTCACTAGCGCCTTTTACAGTAATGTCGTCGGTAGTGATAAAAAATTTTTTATCCATTGATGGTCGCTCCTTACTCTCGTAGGACGCTGTCAGCAGGTATTTCGTCTACACTTTCATTTGTGGGACGACCACCTACCTCTGGATTTACAGCACTTCCTGTTATATTTTGGGGAAGTCTAATTAAATTAGTTTCTGGAGTGTCTAGTGTTTTAAATCCAAGCTTTGCACGAGCCTCATCTGGAGTGATAATACCCGAGTTTACTAAACTAACATAATATTGACTTTGGGTTCTTAAATCAGGTTGAAGAGCTGTAATAACGGTTCTATCTGGCATAATGCGGACAGAATTAAAATAGTGAGCAAGAGCACTAGCAAACATCAAAACTATTGGCAGAACTGTGTGTTCGTAGAAGAGTACTTGGTTTGCTGCGATATTAGCGTTATTACCACTTTTCATTAAGACATAAGGCACGCCCATTGCCTTAGCCATATCTTGTTCTAGTCTATCTACACTGCTTTCAAAATCTAAACTCTGAAAGTTAATGTCACTAAACTTATCAATCTTTAGTCCACCATCTAAAATAGCCGGACTACGAGCGCCTTCAAAAATAGTAGCATAAGAATTGCGCCAACTCTGAAGTAGTCGTTCTTTAATTTTAGTGTTTAGCACGGAATCAGTAGTTAGCACCACACCGGGCACGGCATTATTCTTAAAAAACTGACGCTGAAACTTTAGCAGTGCGTTGTAGATGTTGATAATGTTTGAGAGACTCTTGATACGAGATTTTCCACGAAAGATGCTCTCATCGTTATCTTCTTTAATGTGAATAATTTCGTCAGCTCGAAACTCGATAACCTGCTTCTTTGATTGGCGCACCGAACTATAACTAGAAGAGCCGCCACCATGAATCAAGAAGATATACCCACGCACAAAAGTCTTTGGGTCGGTTACAATCTCTACGTCATTCGCCGGAAGTACATAAAGATGGTTTCCATCATAGTAGAAAAAGGCATTACCATCTAACAGTAGGTCGAAGTAGGCACGTCGTAGTAGTCGAACTCTATCCTCAAACGGGTTTGGTCTATCATTAAGTAGCTTGTTAAGCTTTTTGGCAGGGCCCTCGCCTGAGATTGCAAAAGGAATCTCGACGCAGGCACTAACAATCATATCAACCGCACGATGAATAACTTCTATCTGGTCATAGGCAGCTCTAAAATCAACGTTAGAGTCTGGCTGAACAAAAGGTTCGCGGCTATGAATATACGATTGAACTGGGTTAAGTTTCAGTCTGTCCGCTAGCCAACCTATCGGTCCCCTCGCCATCTAGTTTCTCTCCATACTGTGCTTTTTGCCGTTCTAACCATTCGCCTACTTTTAGCGCTACATAGTTAGAGTAGCTTTTTCCAAATATTTGGTGTAGCCTGCTATGATGAGCCTTGCATAGAGAATACAGGTTGTCATTACTGAGTTTTTCTTGATGTTCTGCTTCGAACGTAGTTCGATACGTTCTAGCTTCTTCATCAGTTGTCACTCGAATACGGTTTTTTTGTGTCCAAGCGTTCCAAAGCTCACTCACGCAGTAGAGGTGATGTAGCTCTATGTTTTCTTCACTGCCGCAAATATAACACGGTTCTCGACGTTTGTACCGGCTCTTCATACCGTCTCGAACGTGTTTGACAGGTTCTCGCTTTAACATAACTTTCGATTTCTTATTTTATTATAAGTCTATTACTCAAAATAGTCAAAATATTTCTTTTTTGAAATATGATGCAGGCTAGGAGTAGATACTAACAGCGCTATTTTTATTGTATGAATATATTGCATACCGTATCGCGTCACAACAGTGAGAAGTCCAGTCGTGATTAGGTTTAGCTTTTTCTGTACGAGAGTTCCAGCGATAGGCGGTCATACTCTTAAAAGAGTAAGATGCTGTTTCAATATCAAAAAAGAGCTTGTTTTGTTCTACAAGTGTTTGAATATGTGCAATTCCGTCGTTTACACTTTTTATCGCATTGTCACACGCAATATCATAGTCATAGGCTAAATCGGCTCGTGTCTGCTGAGCTGCAGAGTCGATATAGATATTTTCAACATTCCAATAGTCGCTCATAGCCTTAATAGCCTCTGCGTGTTGGCTAGTTGTACCTTCTGTAGCGACATACTCATCTACAACATACCAGTTAGCACCATCAGTCGCCACAATAACAAAAGCAGTAGCGTCTCGATAACCCATATCGAGACCTCCTATAAAGGTAAATCGTTCGTTAGAAGGTTCGATTCTATAAGAGGCCCCTTCACTCACTAAGTCTCGCAGATGTTCGTTCTCATCTAGCTTGTAGATTTGACCTTCAAAAGTCGCCCATTCACAGTAGTACTCTTGACGAAAGAGACTGTCTGGAATAGCACGTTTCGCTTCTTCAATGTCTTCTTGCGTGAGTCGTGGGTTTGCGTGCCACGGAAAGAGTCCACTACCCCACTCTGGGAAAGATGGGTCCTGTCCGCGCAGATAGTATCCATAGAGATAGTTTTCTTTTCCGCGAGGCGTAGAAATAAAAAGAGCCCGCGAGTCTGGGAAAGTAGACAGCGCGGGACGTAAGTCACGAGTAAAATATTCGTCATCAGGAATGAGCGCGGCTTCGTCTACAATAAGTAGATTTGCGGCTCGTCCAACTAGAGAGCTGCGGTTATTCGCTGAGAGTAGTCGAAGAGTACTATCATTAACCAGACGGACCACTCGGTCTTTAAGATTGAATCGTTTAGTTTCAATGTTAAATGCCTCGATAAGTTCAGTGGTAAAGTCCCAGATAATAGAACTAAGGTTAAAGTCGGGAGCCACCACAATAACTTGTTGATTAGGTTCTAGTAGTTTAGCGAGTGCTAGCACTGCTGCACCACTAGACTTACCTGTACGGCGAGCAGAAATATGCACCCAGTTACGCTTTGTACTTAATCCCTCCATCATCGCACGTTGGCTCGGATTAAGTTCCGTGAATCCGTATTTATCCGGTAGACGGGCTACAAGCCTGTCTACCGGAACTTTAAAGTAGCTAGAGGTCATTCTTCTTTAGGGCCGCCAATCATCTTACCATAGGCAATACTCTCATCCGCACTAGACTCAAGCCCCATGAGACCCATACGAATCTGGTCTACGCGACAAACATCAATGAGTTCGTCAGTGATGCCATCCACAAACGCATGAAGCGGTGCCACGTCCCAAGAGTCTTGCTTGGCTTCTTCTGCAACATACTCTCGAATACGCAGCATCATTTTCATAGGATTAACCCCAATCTGCTCTAAATATTCTTGCTCACCTTTAGAGATAGAACCACCTTGACGTACGTCACGAATACACTGCACAATACTACGACGTAAATGCGCTTTAGATTCAGCTCGTTCAATGTCCATTTCT
>Ga0222713_10001496_pt1 | contig 26113 bp, 19 predicted proteins | sample C33_649DmetaG_FD_165061 | JGI IMG/M metagenome (GOLD analysis project Ga0222713, IMG submission 165061) | Estuarine water microbial communities from San Francisco Bay, California, United States - C33_649D | ecosystem: Environmental > Aquatic > Marine > Unclassified | place: USA: California... | reverse complement strand
CCTCTAGAAGTTACATTTGAATGTGATGGTGGTATAATGCTATTTGAAAATGGGGGTAAACTTTGGAGGTTAAGTTCTGACTGCAATTAGACCAAAGGCATATCCTCTCCTTTTAATTCAGCTATTTCTTTTCAGCGCTCATTCCATGTAGTTCAATCGTTTAGGAGTAATATTTTGTTGATTTTATGCGATAATTGGTTTTATTAGCTTAGTTTCGTTAAGATTACTTAAACAACTTCTTCAAAATGAGAAAACTACTCTTACTTTCTGCTTTACTCGTCTTTGCTTGTAGCAGTGATGATTCTGAAGACAGTCCATTAGCAACATATACTATTGAAGGTAAATGGCTTATAGAAGGGACTGTTCCAGCTGGAAATACAATGTATCTCTATGAAGATGGGGTGCGTTATACTTACTATTGTGTAGAAGGTGATTGTAATGCATTATATAACTCATATGAAGCTAATGATGGAAATCATATACCAACCACTAATCCTTACACATTTGAAAATAATGTTCTGACAGTTGATTTACATTTTGGCAATGAATTAGTAACTCCTGTTGCTTTTGAATGTGATGGTAATGAAGCATATTTTGAAACGCCTGAATATAGTTTATTCAGATTAAATTCTAACTGTAACTAAACCCTCGGCATATCCTCTCCTTTTAATTCAGCTATTTCTTTTCAGCGCTCATTCCCTTTAATTCAATCGTTTAGGAGTAATATTTTATTGATTTTATGAAATAACTGAGAATATTAGCTTAGTTTCGTTAATATTACCTAAAAAATTTGTTCAAAATGAAAAAATTACTGTTACTCTCGGCTCTATTAATCTTCGCCTGCAATAGTGATGATGTTACTGATTCTGATTGCTCTGAGTTAAATTTTAATAATGATTACTTGAGTCAATGGAATGGTCCTTTTTTAGGCACAGACGAAACGGTGGCTTACATTCCAGACTACTATGCTGTTTATTACTATTTTGTAGTCAAAGAACTGCAGGACCTGTACATCCAAGTTAACGGTGAATTTGGTAACGCAAGATACATGAGCTATAATATTTATGATGCCAACACACTGAGCAATACTGGCGACGGCTCTTTATTGGATAAAGAAATTAGCGCATATTGTGATAGCAATAATCCTTTTTCTTCAAGTGATAACAATGGCAATAAGACTAATTACAGCTTAAACATTCTATCATCCAGCCTTGGGCTTGAAAATGAGCTCGTTTTTTCACAAGACATAGATTCGCTCGTGGTCATGTTAAGATATTACGTCCCTGAAAATTCTAACGGGGAAATTGCAGGTGTAGAACTGCCTTCTATTGTGGGAAAAAAAACGGATTTGTCTGGGGAAATCGATTTGACCTTTGCCCAGATACAAAATCCAGATGCAGGACCGCTTGCTGCGAAATTAACGCTTATGGCCGAAGTAGTGAGTACCTTTAGTAACTCTATTGGTTTTTGGAAACTAGACAGCTCTAATTTACTCGCTAATAACGACAATGAATATTTAATTGGACCTGCCATTTGTACTGAAGATCAATTGGCAGTGATTAAGTTCAAACCGCCAACTTTTAATACCCCTGACGATATTGACCAAGCTAAAGATGTGCGATATTGGTCTTTGAATATCGGCGACAGGCAAACCTTTACTTACAATGGCATCAAAGATGAAGATGCGGTTGTTGCAGACGATGGTTGGTGCTATGTTGTTTTTGGAAGGCCTAATAGTGACGTAGAGTCTAAGTGTGATCTAAGAAAATACAATTTTGTAGAATGGAATGTTCCATCCGATACTGGAGTAATTATATACCGCAACATGTTAGGCAACAGCCTTTTTGAAGGCTGGTTAGGAAATGTTCCAGTTCTTACCTTTAGTCCTTTTGTGCCAGGCACTGTTTTGGACTATTTAGCACCAAATTGGATCAATGACTATAGCCCAAGAGGAACAAGGGTCGATGTCACCGATTTTTTACTTGACTAATACCCTATTTCAATAACATTTTTACCCCTTCTTTTACTCTTGCCATTCTATTATTTTAGAGTGGCTTTTTTATGCCTGAGAGTTAAATAATATGTCATTGACATGTCCTTGTTTTATAATTGTGACATTCTTTAATCCTTTAATCGAAAAGCACCAAGGCCTTCGTTGAGCCTCCAGAAAGGACGGGATATGGCTTCATGCTCGTCATAGGATGATAGTCCTTTATTTAAAAAAATTCAATTTTAATTGAATAATTCAACTATTTTTTGTTCAATAATTAATATTTTTAAAAATATTAATCTTTAAAACATATCAATAATGAAAAATTTTATGTTATCCATTTTGCTCTTGACATCTTTAAATTTAGCCGCTCAAGAATACTACTGGACCGCTTACAATTTTGACGTAAAAGCTGAAGATGAAGAAATTGTTGCCAAGCTTACCAATGATTACTTCAGCTCTCCAAATTCGAAGGCAGAGGGCGTATCCGTTTTCTTATTTGAAAATCATTTTATCGACAATTCAAATAATTCCTCACATGCCATAGTTTTTACCGGGACATTGGAGGCCATGGGTAAACAATATTCTCAAGGAGATAATTTAAGTTGGGATTTGTACATTTCCAAAATGAACAGATACATTGAGAGCCATTCGTCATCAGCTGGAAAAAGTTTAGTTTCTATCGGAGAGCCAGGGACGCACCCTGTTCAAAATATTTACATACTAAGAGTGGACAACGAGTCAAAATTTGCTAGTGCGTGGGAAACCTACAATAGAAAGTGGGCCCCCAATGACAGAAGACTCACGCTTGGGAAATTTAGTCTGGGAAGAAGTTCAAGTGGCGAAACTCATTATGTCTTAAATGGATTAGACTCGTTTGAAGATGCTTTTAATCCCGGTAAATACCGAGAATCTAACCCACCCGCTGAAGCGGCGTGGAGAAAATTTGTAGAAGAGTTTGACGAAAACGCTAAAATGGTCAGGACTATGACAAGAGTAATGCTCGGGAAATGGTAATGAAATAGAACAATTAAGCCTCCTTTTAGGGGGCTTTTTTTTACATCACGTCCTAATCATTAACAGTGATATGGCTTGGAGGAAGTCCATTATCCATTTAAAAGGCACACTGGGTTTTGGGATTGATAGAGTTCAATTCAACAAAATTAATTATATCAGGATTCGCTGATTTAAATTTTCAACGTATTCGATGTTTTCTTATTTTTGATTAGCATTATTTACAAACTCCTTCAAAATGAACAAAATACTCTTGCTTTCGGCTTTACTCGTCTTTGCTTGTAGTAGTGAAGAGGATGCTCAAATCCTTCCCGAAAATTATACCATTGAAGGTAAATGGCTTTATGAAGTCGGGTTAAATACCATGTACATCTTTGAAAGTGGAATCCGTTACACCTACTATTGTGTTGAAGGGGACTGCCAAGCTCAATATGAATCTTTTGAGGCGGGTGATGGAAACCACATTCCCGGAACAAACAACTATACCTTTGAAGACGGTATTCTGACGATTGATTTAAATTTTGGGAACGAATTGGTTGCCCCACTCACATTTGACTGCGATGGCGATAGGGTCTTGGTTCAATCGCAAAATCCATATTATCTCTACAGATTAGGATCGACCTGCAACTAAACGTCACTTATTGTTCTGAGATCCTTGGCACCTTGGTCATGGAATGTATTGAGCAGGTGCATCCAGGCCGCTCTATCATTTTGTTTCAATCATGCTTAATTTCGGAATTACTTTAATACAGTTGTTTTTTAAAATTGATTGTATTAATTAGCTAAAACAGAATATTTTATTTAAGTTTATCAAAAAAGAAGATGAAATTCTTAGAAAAATACTATCCAATAATTCTTGCCTTTTTTAGCTTTCTGTATTCCATAGCCCTTTGGTTTTCAGGGCATGAAATGGAGGGGATGTATGTAGGCTTGTGGCCTGTGACCATCTTGGCATTTGCGATTGCCATAAGACAAAGGAGAAGAGACGATAAATAGGTATATTATGCAAAATCAATTCATGTTTGTTGTCGGCACCGTTATCTTTATCATTTACGTGTACTTCTATTTTAAAATTGTGTTGGGCAAATCAAAAAAGCGAAACAAAGAGTCTTAATGCCCAATGGATTTATATTAGTTCTTGAACTCGATTCCTTTTCAATGATAATTGGGTTTCAACTTAGAATTTAAGGAGACTGGTAAAGGTCGAGGGCTTTGTCTATTTGGATTGACCCTAGCAATCGATAGTTTCGAACAAAAAAAGTCTCTAAGAATGGCGGTACGCGGTAAGAACCGATCCTTTAATGGATCGAAATCAGGTTTAAAATTTAAAGTAATTAATTTTTTACATTGCGCGACTAAAATAAGAGAAGGATTAGGTACACTGCTGGCCAATAGATGTTTAGCCATTACTGCCTTCATGACATTTTAAAATAGTTTATCACAAAGTTCAATGAGTACAAGACTTTTTATCGGTTTAACGCTCGCGGCACTCCTTACGGTCTCAACGGTCAGCGCTCAAAATATGGTAGAAACGGCCATAGCCATGGATAGTTTGGTCCGTCAAATTGATCCAATAGAGCTTGATGCGCCAGTTTCAAGGATCGATTCTATCATCAATTTTGGAAAGACCTATTTGGGCAAACCTTACCGATTTCAGATTGCGGACGGCAGTCGTTTGGACTGCTCGGGATTTGTTAGGCACGTGTATCAGGAGTTTGGAGTCGATTTGCCAAGAACGTCTGCCAGTCAGGCCAATTTTGTTGAAAAAACCACGATTGATCAACTTCAGCAAGGTGATTTGATGTTTTTTCAAGGCCGAAGTCGAAAAAGCGACAGAGTGAGTCATGTTGCCCTAGTTACTAAGGTGGACGGAGAACGTATAGAAATGATGCACAGCACTAACAGTAGAGGGATTATCATTGAAACCTTCAATGACAGCAGTTATTTTACCCCAAGATTATTATTTGTAGCAAAATTACCAAAGGAGGAAGTTTCAAGGGTGTTGTCCAAACCAGATATCCCAATTGACTAGGCTAACATGACTTTGGCAACAAACTAAAGGTCATGACTGTACACACAAAGCTACTCAATAGCTTTGCCTGAACGGAGGTTATTGCATTTCGGTCTAATTAGACTATGCCGTTTTTTTCTGAAGATACAGTATGGCTAAGCACGAAGTCAACATCAAGCCTGCTGGCAAATAGGTGATTGCAGCGTCGCATATCTTGAAATGCATTCCAATAGCCCCCAACATCATCACTGCCATTAAGGCCGCTGAAGGCATGATGGCCTTTTTGTAAACAAAACCTACAAGAAGCCCCAAGGCAGCCAAAACTTTAAGACCACCAACCAAATAGACCAGATTTTCGCCCAGTCCGTAGGCAGCAAATTCTTCTATCATATTGGTGGCTTTGCCACCCCTATAAATCGTTTCACGGTTGAAGCGAAAAAACCACACATTGAGTACCACCGCAGATACGACCAACATGAGAAGATGTTTTATGTTTTTCATTTGATTTTTTTTATACTGTTTATAAAAATAATTGAATTTATTAATAAATAAGCCAAAGCAGGCAAAGACTTTTCCAAACTGTCTTGAATAGAGATGCGTGTCAGGAGGGCGCCTCCCATCATCACTAGCAACAGTCCTGCACTGGCTATTCTGATTTTCATAAAGGGACTGGGCAGCAAAAGTCCAACTCCTCCGATGATTTGAGCCAAGGCTATGGCGATTCTGTAGTCAGAAAAACCATATCTGGTAAATTCCTCAATATAAAAAGGCATGAACAGGGCCAATGCACCGTAGATCATGTGGGAAATCCCAGAAAAAAATCGAATTAAGGTCACTATCATTTGGCGAAAGTAGACGTATTGATCGGATTATCGCTTAAATATGTCAGAAGATGGAAAATAGAGGTCTTCTGACCTATCAAGCCAAATGGCAAAATCCCAATAAATTTTGGATTTATTGACCCTCTTCGAGCTCTTTGTACGATGAGGTTATTTGGTTTAAGGCTTCGCCCGATCCTGTCATTTCCCAATTTCCCAAGGATATCGGCATATTGCCTAAACTGGTCAGGGAATCAAAAAATTGCTTTAGCGTAAAATCTTGACCTTGCACTCGAGCGACTTCCGCCATTGTTTCTTCAAGTAAATATTTGCCAGTAATATAACTGGTGCCATAGCCAGGCTGTCTGAGGTACAGTTGCTGTTCAAAAATCAATAAGTCCTTTTCGGTTTTCATCCAACCTCTTGGCGTGTATTCCGAATGAATTTTACCGGCTTCTTCCATGGTCATCATATTGGCATGGGCATATAATGATCCCAATCCTCTGGCGGCTCTCTGGGCAATTAGAATATAAACGATCTCGCGAGATCGCGGGCTGTTGTCATATAAACCTGCATGCATGAACATTTCTTCGACGGCGGTTGCCAAGCCTTCATTTCTCGAGTCAAAAATGTTGTACAATAAGGCGTTTTTCCTGATGGGATTTTCATGAGGATCTTGCTCCATTCGTGCCAGTTCAAACCAATGGTAAAAATGTGAGTATAATGGTTTGGGGTCATAGTGGGCCGTTATCCAAAAAAAGTTCCTTTTTTCAACAGGAATGTATCGACCCAGATGAGGATTTAGAGCAGGCGCAAAATAATCTTCTACACTGACAATGTCATTGTCTTTTAAAAAATCCAGAAATTCTTCGGCAGCACTTTCCGCCAAAAGTTGATAAGCTTCTTCAGAATCCGCATCCTTCATAGGAGGCAGTTTTCGGTTGCGATGTTCTTCCAATTTCAAACTAGACCATGCGCGTGCAAGCTCGCGTTTGAGTATCATTACTTCATCATCCCAAGTGAGGGGCACTAAATGCACGTTCTGCTGATACCAAGTATAGTTTTCTTTGCCAATGCCTGATGACCCAGTTTTGGTTCTGCCTTCTTTGGTCAGCCAGTTAACAAAATCCTCAGTAGATTTCATCGCTTCATGAATGACCGATACTAGGGCGGTGTTTTGACCAACACCAGGAGCCAATAAAAGCGCTTCCAAATCCTTGTACTGACCCTGGTGATCTCTGATTCCAGCGATCCATAAATCACGGGCATTGCCAGTCAAATTCTTCTTGGCTTGAGCGTACAACCCCGGAATGATTTGTATAGAGGCGACCATTTTTTTGGAAGAAGCTTGATCCAAAGGGAAGCTGTAATGCCAAACCTCAGTGACCGCATGATGTGTTGGTCCTTCGTGGGCTGGAACGTCACTTTGATCGTTCCAGATGGATTTGTAAAAGGCAGGATCTCTTTCCCATGGTTTCAAAACCTTATAGTTAAAGATGTAACCATTCATTTCTGCCCAAAGGATGTGCCAATCGATTTGCTGACTGGTCGGCCATTGTTCCTTGGGAAGATTTTCTAAACGGGTTTTAAGAGCCTGAAATTGAGGCCATCTCTTGTCAAAACTTGTTTGAGAATAATCAGGAATCCCATTTTGTAATGGCGGTTGCTCAAAAGAACGCCAATCCTCAAACAATTGAATAAGTTCTGAGGCACTTTGAGAAGCATTGTTTTGATCTTGAGCAGATGTGGATTGGAAGATTAGCGCCATAATCGGGATGAATAAAAGACCGCAATTTTTCATGAAATGGAATTAAGAAATACTTTGAGCCTCTGACAATACGTAAAGTTAGGCTTTGAAATATACTTTATAAAAGTAACAAAATATAACTATATTGTAAAGACCAGAAAACGGTTTAAACTTATGCGTATTCTACTTTCATTTTTTTTGATCTCTGCATTCACTGTTAATGCACAACACTTGGATTTCGGTGATCTCGAGAATTTAAAAATTCGAAGCATTGGTCCTGCTAATATGAGCGGACGAATCACGGCTATTGATGCCGTGGTCTCCAATCCGAAAATCATTTTTGTCGGGGCTGCTTCTGGTGGGGTTTGGAAATCGGAAAATGGCGGTTCGGCTTGGACTCCTGTTTTTGATGAACAACCGACTCAAAATATTGGCGCATTGGCCATTCAGCAAAGTGACCCAAAAGTGATTTGGGTAGGCACTGGAGAAGGCAATCCCCGTAATTCTATGAATTTGGGAATGGGAATATTCAAAAGTAATGACGGAGGAAAAACATGGCAACACTTGGGGTTGGAAGCAACAAAAACCATCCACCGCATTTGGATTGATCCCTTGGATGATCAGACTGTTTTCGTCGGTGCATCGGGTGATCCATTTACCCCCAATGAAGATCGCGGGCTATACAAAACATCTGACGGAGGACAACATTGGGAAAAGGTGCTGTACACCAACAGCACCTCTGGTATTGGAGACTTCGTGGTCGATCCAAATAACGCTAATAGAATGTTTGCTGCAATGTATGACCACCGAAGAACCCCTTTTTCGTTTGTCTCTGGAGGCCCTGGTTCTGGCTTGTACTATAGTGGCGACAGGGGCTTGTCATGGAAAAAATTGGACTCTAGCTCTGGACTTCCCGAGGGAGAATTGGGAAGAATAGGATTGGCCATAGCACCGAGCAACTCTAACCGCATGTATGCAAAAATAGAAGCACAGAAAAATTTGCTTTACCGCAGTGAGGATGGCGGACAAACTTGGGTGGTCATCAATGACAACCCAAAATTCACCAACAATCGGCCTTTCTATTTTCAAGACCTTGCCGTCGATTCCGAAAATCCCGACCGACTCTACAACATCTATCAACCACTGTCGGTGAGTTATGATGGAGGCAAGAATTTTGACCCCAAACCGATGATTCCTGCCGATGAAACCAAAGGCATCCACGCCGATTTTCACGCCATGTGGATCAACCCCAAGGATGCTCAACACTTTATTATTGGCGGCGATGGCGGCTTGGGCATCACCTATGATCACGGTGCGAGTTGGTATTTTCCTGAAAATATTCCTGTGGCCCAATTCTATCACATCAATGTGGACTACGACACGCCTTTTAACGTGTATGGCGGCATGCAAGACAATGGCAATTGGTCTGGTCCTGCCTATACTTGGAAAAGAGGAGGAATTCGCACCTTGTACTGGCAGTACTTGGTCGGTGGAGATGGGTTTTACATCTCACCCGATAAAGGCAATTCGCGGTTTGGTTTTGGAACTTCCCAAAATGGCGATTTGTACCGATACGATAAAGGAAGTGGTTATTACCAAAGCATTGCGCCACAATCAACCGAGATTGATGCCCCTTTGCGTTTCAATTGGAATGCTGGATTTGCCAAAGATCCCCACGATGACCACACAGTTTATTATGGCTCACAGTATGTGCATCAATCGGTCGACAAAGGCGCCAATTGGACCATCATTTCTCCTGATTTGTCTACGAATAATCCGGAACATCAAAAGGGGGATTACGGTGGTTTGACGTTGGACATCTCAGGTGCAGAAAACTACAACAGCATTTTGGCTATTGCTCCCAGTCATTCGAACAAGAACCTCCTTTGGGTGGGAACCGACGACGGCCAGGTGCAGTTGACCCGTGACTCCGGCAAAACTTGGACTAATTTGACAGCCAACGTAAAGGGCCTACCTGAAGGGTCTTGGATTGCGCGTATTCATGCCTCTCGCTACGACGAGCAAACGGCTTGGCTGGTCGTTAACAATTACCGTCAAGGAGACTATGCGCCCTATTTGTTCAGAACAGATGACTTTGGAGAAACTTGGTTTAGAGTAGTCGATAATATGGACGTCAAAGGCTATGCTTTGTCGTTTGTCCAAGATCCTGTAGAACCAAACCTGCTCTTTTTGGGCACAGAAAACGGCCTTTGGATGAGTGCCAATCAAGGTGACGATTGGACTCAAGTTAAAAACGGATTTCCGAGTGTTTCGACCATGGATTTGGTCATTCAAGAAAAGGAATCTGCTTTAGTAATAGGGACATTTGGCAGAGCTATTTGGGTAATGGACGACTTAACCAGCCTGCGGTATCTTATGGCCAATAAACCGACTCAAAGTATAACGGCTTTGCCGGTCAATGAGGTGGTCCAAGTCAAAGGGTTATTTATTGCGCCTCCTGGGAATATTTGGACAGGGTTTCACACGACTTTCGAAGGCGAGAACAGGGTTTTTCAAAAGGCCGAATTACCAGTATTTCTTGCTACTGAACCTCAAGAAAATGATTCCATCACGGTTACCATAGAGGACGCCAAAGGACAGTTCGTCAATACCGTTTCAGGAACAGGGCTTAACAGAGGGTTGAATTATTTGATCTGGAATTTGGATGAAAAACCAACCTATCTTCCCGGATCTTGGGTGCATGAAGAATCCCGCGGGATTCCTGTTCTCCCAGGGGTTTATACCCTCAAGTTCCAATACCGAGGCCAAACCAGCTTGAGTACTGTTGAGATCGTTGCCGACCCTCGTTTTGAAATAGAGAATACTGTAGACTTGGAATTGTATCGCTATCAAAAAGCGGTGAATGATCAGGTGGTGAAGTTGTCCTACTTGCTGGGAAAAACCGAAGCATGGAATAAGGAGATAAAGGAAAAGCAAGATGCCTTGGAACAGAGGCGTGCGACAAATGAAAAGAGCAAAACGGTATTAAAGAACTTACAGTCCCAATTAACTGCGCTCAATCTATTGGCTTTGGACAAACCGGTCGACCGACAGGTCGGGGCATGGCAGAGTTCAAAAATGACTGCCTATTCAGCCGTTGAACAAGCCCTCAAGGCGAGTTCATCACGGATGACGGTTCCTTCAGTTCAAGATTGGAAGAGAGTTGATCTGGCCGAACAATTGGTTAAGGAATTCGAAAAAGCCGTAACTCAGTTCGAGCGCCAAGAATGGGTCAAATTCAAGAAATAAACAGAGGATTTTAGGAGTCGAGCATGGCTTCGGCTTCAATTTCTACCAAATAACCTTCACCGACAAGCTGGGCTTGGACAAGGGTATTAGCGGGGTCTATACCTTTAAAGCGGTGGCCATGGGCACGAGCCACGGCTTCCCAGTCATTGATGTTGTTGACAAACACTCGTGTTCTAACTACATCTTTTAGCGAACCTCCCAAGGATTCGATGGCTGCTTCGATTTTATCTATGACAAAATGCGCTTGCGCACCTGCGTCATGGCCTCCTACCAATAAATTGCCATGAGTGGCGGTGGTTCCAGAAACCAAAATGCGATTACCTTTTTTAACAGCTCTAGAATAGCCGGCAAAACCTTCCCAGACAGTTCCACTATAAACCTGCTTGCGTTGAGACGAGATGACTTTAGGGTCATACACAGCTGGAATGGTTTCCAAATGGTGACTTAGGTCGCCAGAGGCGGTCAAAAATGGAGGCTTACGGTATTCGTCACCACAATTCCCTGGAACAGGCGAAAGTAGTGAAATGGCATCTTCTATCAGGTTGACATCATTATCGTCAAGGTTGATGTTCAGCAGGGCTTGATGCTCCTCGATATGGGCATTTTCGCCAAGTCGGGCACCTATAATTATGGCCGCTACATCATTATTTTCAAGCACAAATCGGCTGGCAATATTAGCTATAGATGTGTTGTGCTTATTAGCGGTTTTCTCCAAAGTCGATAGTAGTTGTTGAAAAACAGTCCAGCCTCCAGCGGCATCAATAAAACGCTTGTATTTCATTTGAGACCAAGTTTGAAGCTCGTCAATATTAGGTTCGTTTTTTCCGAGCCAACGGCTGGATAAAAAACCTCCTGCAAGCGTTCCATAAGCCAATATTTTAACACCGTATTGCTCGCAAACTTCTTTCATAGGGCCAAGGGCTCTCCGGTCTAATACAGAGTGTGATATTTGATTACTCACAATGGGAATGCCATGTGCTAGGGCGATGCGTAGATGATGGGCATCGAAATTGGTAACACCTATATTGTGAATGAGTCCTTCTTCTTTAAGTTCTTTTAAAAAGGTCAATCCGTTTAACCAACTGGGATCGGGATAGTGCCAGGCATGGAATTGCATCAAATCGATACTGGTTTGTTGCATTCTATTCAGTGCTAGTTCAACAGCTTTTCTTACTTCAGATTTGTCGATGACACCTGGTTTAGGAACCCACTTGGTGAACAGTCGGATGGTGTCATTATCTGGGTGATTGTTCTTACATGTACCAGCAATGATCTCACTAGAGCCATAATGATCGGCCATATCGAAGGCCGAGAAACCGGCCGCCACATAATCGTTGAGATATTTGGCAGTCTTGATAGGTTCGAGTTGAGATTGGTCCTTTTCCATGTCGGCAATTTGCCATAATCCGATAATCAATTTAGGTATAGAAAGCGAGGGAGATAAAGAAATGTGTTTATTCATAATTTATTCTGTTGGTAAATTTTTAAAACGTAGGTTTAAATGGCCATCTACTTTCTTTAATTGACGCCATTTGTAATTAAATACTAAGCTGGCCAGAGCCATGACAATTAGCCAAACATAGGTGGAGTGAAAATACCAGGCCTCAACTTCACTGGTAATATCTTTGTACAAATGAATAATCAAAAATCCAGACAAGAAAAGTACGCCACCCCACCCCACGACCATCTGTAAATTTCGATTTTTGAAAACGCGAATCTCTTGTGAAAGTTTAGGATTGATTTGTTTTATAAACAATAATGTTACACTCATCAATAAAAAATTGACCAACATTGAGGTCACCATGATGTCTATTCCCAAAAAGAAATCTCCAGCAAAATGAGAACCAAGAACTCCGATACTAGACATTATACCTGCGACGATTAATGCGAAATAAGGCGATTTATTTTGAGGATGAATTTTTGTGATATTTTTTGGAAAAATACCATCTTTTGCCCAGGCAAACATTAGACGAGATACAGACAAAAGCATGGCAGGAAGATCGTTGATAAGCGCAACAGCCGCTCCAAAAAGAATAAGAATATCAAGCCCTCTTGGCAGGATCAAACTGAGTAAGCCCGGCGCTGTGATATCTCTAATAAGTGCTTGTTCGGCGACATAACTCCATGGAACGATACTGTAGACTGAAGCCGTAAAAAGGAAATAAAACAAACCTACACCAAGAATTGCTATCAGAATAGCTAGTGGTAAATTACGTGTTGGATTTTTAGCCTCACTTCCTGTTTGCGCTATGGCATCAAATCCAATAAAACTGGAAAATAAAACTGCCGCTGCTGATAAAAACACGCGCCAATCGAAAGAGGGATTTGAAGGAATCCTATGCACCACGCCCTCTTTGATTTTTAAAGCGTTAAGAAAATCTGTTTGATCAAAAAATAATCCCGCCAAAATAACGATACTGCCAAGACAAAATATGACGACAACCATTGGAATCAATAAACGAGTATAGGACTTTATGCCTTTGATATTTAAATATACAAAGCTCCAGATTAACAGCAGACCCAATCCAACCCTAACCGCTGGGATATCCAAAAAGCCAGACCACCAAAATAACCCTGCACTGTGGGCGATATCCCTTAAAAAGGGAATTGAAATATAGGCAATGACGCCAATAACAATCGACAGTCCAAACCATTGTGAGAAGCTCGCTACAAATCCCAAGTAGGGATTTAAGCCCCGACTGGCATACAAATAACTGCCTCCTGCTCTTGGCATAGCGGATGAAAGAATGGCATAAGCGAGACCTGCAAATAGAGCTGGTACTGCGGCAAAAGAAAATGCCCACAAAACATTTGAACCTATGTTAGGCACACTTCGATGAATCATAAAGGGTACAACGTTGATAGAGGCTCCCACCATTGAGGAAACCCCTGTAGCGATAACAGCTACCAAGCTCATTTGCCGACTTAATTTTAGGGTATCATTCATAAGTTGTTAAAACTAATGATCTGAAGGTGATAAAAAAAACAAATCACCTGTCAAGCCAATCATTCTAAGTATTCAATTTCTAACAAAACCTCATTTTTGCGATTAAAAATTCGATAGGGAGAATGATACACCAATAATAGTGGTGAGCCAATAGTTTTAAGATTGTTTTGTTTGGCTAAGGCTATAAGTTGATCGGTGTGTTTATTTCTATTGTTTTGAGTGGCGTATCCGCCAAATTCTAAGGCAATGAAATACCCAGGTGTGGATTGAAAAACACGAACATCTGACGATTCAGATTTTGGTGTATTGGCTTCGTTGAATGAATTTGGAAGAACGAACTCCATAACCTCCTGACCTTCATAATTTCCCATATAAACGGGCGTGGTCATAGCGATTTTTTTACTGTTCTGGTTATTTCCAGAGATGTATCTAAAAAGTGATCCAAAATTATTTTCGGATTGAATTTTCATCACGGGAGGATAATAACGAATCTCCAATTTTGATAAAACCCTTACCACCTTATATGCTTGTGTTTCATACTTCTGTCCCATAGCTTTAGACATAAAAATAAATGAGGTGATAAAAAATATAATCTTGCAGTTCATAAATGTAATTAATTGTAAAAATACAATTATCAGAGACAATTTCGTCAAGACTCATAATCCTTTTATGCCTGATTTTCACTAAATTACAATTTAAAATAATATATTTGAAACAATACGCCTCTTATTTACAAGTTGTCTTGATTTCATTATCATGTTATGATTCCCTTAAAACGAGGGTTAATATATTAATTGAATCATATGGGAAAGACGTTGAATTTTTTTGACCAGTTATTTGAAAGGGTTTTTTCTACGGCCAATCAAAAGAAGATTGAACGTGCCACCCTTTGGCTTTCACTCTCCGGATTTATAATTCATTTATTACTGATTTATTCCAAGAATCTAAATCTTTATCACAGCTTATTTGACGCCCAGCTTTTAGACGATCCTATCTCTGCAATTTACACCCCGTTTTCCATAATTTTAGTTTACGAAATATACCTCCTGATAGTTTATTTGCCGCGTTCATTTACAACAGCAGTGTCTAAGCAATTTGAAATCATTTCGCTTATTCTAATTCGGCGAATTTTTGGTGACATCCCAAAAATGGATCTTGATGTAAATTGGTTTGAGCATGCCACAAATAGGCAGCTCATCTATGATTTGTTAGGCGTCTTACTGATTTATTTTTTAATTTATCTATTTAACCGACATCAAAAGAAATCCCCTAAAAATGCACTAAGTGATCGTCTCAAGCGCTTTGTAAGCTCAAAAAAAGCGGTAAGCTTAGTGTTGCTGCCTGTTTTGATCATTACCTCTCTTTACACCGCCATCAATTGGTCGGTTAGTTTGTTTGAAGCTTCACAAAATACGGCTATCATATTGCCCGATGTGAACGCTGTTTTTTATAATGAGTTTTTCACCATTTTAATTTTAGCAGATGTTTTCATTTTATTACTGTCATTTCAATACACAGAGCGTTACAGCCAATTGGTTAGGAACACAGGATTTGTGATTTGCACCATCCTGATTAGACTGTCATTTGCAACCACAGGACTGGTCAATATTCTGCTAATCGTATCGAGTGTGGTTTTTGGGCTTATTATTCTTATGATCTATAATGCAATTGAGAAAAAATCCAAAAAGGCACGAAAATGAACATTAGAAATTTATAGGGCCTGATTGACTTGCCTGAATATTGATTTTGCTTACTTTTATAAAAATAATCAAACTCAAAAAAATTAAAAATCTAACACTACTTATTTTGTTCATTGGCGCGATGGCTTTCGGTCAAACAAAATTATATGTTCATCCAGATGCAGATAATTATGCTGCCAAAACAAAGACCATCGCAATTTTGCCTTTAGACGTTCAAGTGAAGTTACGTCCTAAACAACTTAAAGACTTCACCACCGAGCAAATTGAAAACATGGAAAAAGCTGAGGCTCTTGACATTCAAAAAGGAATGCATTCTTGGTTTTTGACTAGAAAAAAAAGAGGCACATTTACCAAAGACATTCAAACACCGGCACGAACAAATGCCATACTTACAAAAGCGGGCATTGATATTCAAATGTGACCGAATACCTACCAAGTGAACTTGGTGCGATTTTGGGGTTAAAATTCAAATAAAAGACGCTTCTGCCAAGACATTAATTGACAATGATTTAACCTTAGGAAAGGCCTCAAGAAACTCGTAAACTTAGATGTAGTTTTTTAAAGTAATTGTTTAAATCATGTCCATCAGCTAGCCCAACCGCTATTTTTGGTTAAGCCTCGTTTTGAAAGACATGATTTTTGATTTTTAAGATTCCCGTCCAATGCATATGACGATCAATAAATCGTAATTGATTAAAATAAAAACAAGTCGTTTATTAGATTTAAAAAATTAAATTTTTTGGTATAATTTATTTAACTTTGAAACTAAATAGCTTCAAAAGTTATATATTCACAAAAACTTTAATATAAAATTATGTTTAAAAAATTACTTTCACCAATTGCTCTATTGTTATCTATGATATCTTTAGGTCAAACTATTTGGGATGGTTCAGTAACGGAATTTCAAAAGGCGGGATTTGCTGATTGGACCTTATCTCAAAATCAAGACTTTTTAACTGATAATGTCATCTTAACTCGTGCGGATAATCAATTTTTATTCAATATTGCTGTTGATGATGCATCTATCGGTGCAGGTTGTGCCGCTACTGTAACTGGTACTGAATGGGCAGTTGGATCTCTGGGAGATGCGCTTACCTTAACCTATACATCTTTAATTTCTTTAGCTGGTTGTAGTCCATCTAATTTAATTGGATTACCACTGGTTCTGCATCTTATCGAAGACGATATTTATCTTTACGTTATGTTCACAGGTTGGGGTGGAGGTTCATCTGGAGGATCTTTGTCCTATTACCGAACAACTTCTGAATTTGATTCTTCTACTAATGTTGCTTATGCCGTCTATCCATGGGGTACATCCGTTTTTGAGGCTTTTACGTACGACTCAAACTCTCAAAGCGTCAATCGAATTGTAGATCAAGATATTTCGGTTACAACTGCAGATGGAGGGAATATCTTTTCGGCAGAATATGTTAATGGCACTCTGCATTTTATCGGTAGTTCTGATGGTGATAATGGAGGAAGATCCATGTATACTCTTAATACTGACACAGGTGTTTCCACTTTGGTGAGTCAAGGTATGTTGACCAGTCCATTTGGCAATAATAATGCCCTTGCGATGGCTGTTAAGGCTAATTTAATATATGTTCTATTTCAATCGGGTGAGATTGGAATCTTTAATCAGGCAACAGGTTTGATAGAGCCTTTTTCAAATGTGAATTTTGAGTCATATGGTTCAGGACTTGTTTATGATCAAGTCAACGATCGATTTATCGCAACGTTGTACGATGATTCAAATGGTGTTGCTCTTTTTTACTCCATTTCATCTGACGGAGCCACAGTAGAGTTAATAGGATCTGTAGATACTAATGGAGTTCCACCTCAAGCGCTTTACATGATTAATTCTGGTGAAATATTACTTGGTGGAACTTTCGGTTCCAATAGGTACTTGGAAGTTGATCTTTCAGCTTTAACAGCAATTGAGGTTTTAAATCCGGTTAATGGTTTGTTTACAGAGAGAAGTACTAAAGATTTTATAGCCCCTAGTAGTTTTTCTCAAGTTTCAATTGTTCCGGCAAATAATCTATCTATTACCTTAAACGAATCAAATGGAGGATCAGTTACGCTCACCGAAGCAGACTTAGTATTTGATGCTTTTTCATGGGCCAGCTGCGATGAAATCACAACACCTCAAGAAGTTACCTTGACTTTTAGCCAAATGGTATTTGGCTGTGATGACTTGGGGGAATCATCTGTGCTAATAACCGCAACGGATTTGTGTGGCAATCAAACCTCAGCGATCGTTTCTGTTACTGTTTTAGATGGATTAGGTCCTGAAATAACTCCTGAAAACATAACTCTTCTTCTAGATGCCGAACTTAGTGCAGAGCTGGATCTTACCCTAATTGAATCATGGATTTCAAATAATTGTAATATTTTAGAAGAAATAGAGCCTGAAGTGCTTTACACCGGTTATTTCGGTGGAATCAGAGGCATTGCCGCAGGTAGAAACACATTAGTTAACGGTGCTTACGGTGGTGGTGATTGGATTTATTTCACCGGAACTTATGATGGTAATTTGTATCGAGCACCAAAAAGTGGGATTGGGGAGCCTGAACTTCTTTATCAAACCGCCGATACTTCTGGACCTGTAGGAGCTGAAGTAAATGAAGATAATGGTCTATTTTATTATGCAGGTGGGAACTATAGTGAGATTATATTATTTGATATTAATTCCGGGGTAGCATCGTACGTGCCAGGAACTGATTCTGGCAGCGAGCGGCATGATTTTGAGATTGACGGGGATATTGTATACTACACTTCAGATGGTGATCTTTATGCGGGCAATATGACTGATGGTTCTGCTTCTATTCTTGTGGATGATAGCATCTATGGCGACGTTATAGCCGGAATTACGCTGGATAGAACCAATGGGGTATTATATTATGTCGCACAAAATAATGATTGGGGTATCGGAAAAGTAAATACAGATGGTACTGGGATTGAATATGACTTTATTAATACTCTAGGTGAAATTCGAGGGATCACTATCGATGAAGTTTCTCAAATCATCTATTTTGTCCAACATATGACAGGGAATGTTTATAGTGTTCCGGCTGATGGTTTGGAGGCACCGACCTTATTGTATGATGTTAGCGGACTAAATCCAGGAGGATATGGCTACCATATTGATTTAGACACGGATGGGATGCTTTATTGGGTAAAATTTGACGGGAACGATGATGACATGATCCTTCGAGCCCCCGCAAATATTGTTCAAGGCCCTAGTCCATTCACATTTAGTGTGAGTCAGTCTAGTTTTGACTGCTCAAATGCCGGTGAAAATACCGTAGAAATAACAGCTGAAGATGCCTACGGGAATATTTCCGTTGCCTCATTCATTGTAACAGTTCTCGATCCAGATGCTCCTACGGCAGTAGGTCAAGACATCACTGTTCAGCTTGACGCATCAGGTTCTGCGACTATTACAGCCGCTGATATTGATAACGGATCGTCAGACAATTGTGGTATCGATACTTTGTTATTAGATGTAACGACCTTTAACTGTGACTCGGTTGGTGACAACACCGTTACCTTAACGGTAACGGATGCATCAGGCAATGAATCTTCAACAACTGCTACAGTTACTGTTGAAGACACCACCGCTCCCGTAGTCTTGACACAGGACTTGGAGATCGAAATAGGTTTCAATCCATTTATTGAACTTACAGCAGCAGACATTGACAACGGATCATCGGACAACTGCGGTATCGCTAGTATGAGCATTTCACCAAGTCAATTTGACTGCAGTATGATCGGAGATAACACAGTCACCTTGACCGTCACTGACGCTTCTGGTAATGAATCAACCGCCACGGCTGTTGTCACGGTAGGAGCCTGTGATTCGGACGAAGACGGCTGGTTAGATTTGGAGGACAATTGTCCTACCATTGCCAATACAGACCAAGCAGACAATGACGGAGACGGTATAGGAGATGTTTGCGATGATGATGATGACAACGACGGTGTTGTCGATGATTTGGACAACTGTCCTATGACCTACAATCCTGATCAGGAAGATCGCGACTATGATGGTTTGGGAGATGTTTGCGATGTTGTTGAGGTCAATGTCATGACTGCTATTTCGCCAAACGGTGACGGAGTTCACGATGCCTGGGTGATATACAATATAGAAAATCATCCTAATCATGATATCAAAGTGTATAACCGCTGGGGGTCCGAAGTTTTTGCTTCTAGAAACTATCAGAACAACTGGACAGGGACTTCTAAAAACGGAGGTGACTTGCCTGATGGAACATCATATTACTACATGATCGACCTGCAGGGTGATGGCACGGTAGACCTACAGGGTTGGTTATACATTTCACGTTAATTATTAAGAAATTACAGATGAAAAATAGAACTAAAATTATCATAGCAATCTTAGCCCTGAGTTCAGGGCTAGGCTTTGCACAACAAGAATCACTAATTACTCAATATTGGGATCATTTGAACTTTTTCAATCCTGCAGCAACTGGTGTTGGTGGTACAAAAGCCACCTTCACCATGCGCGAGCAATGGTCGCAAATTGCGGAATCTCCAGTGACTCAGATGGTTTCCTTCGGTACACAATCTGGGAATCGGGTAGGTTTAGGGTTTTCGATTATGGGAGACAAGACCTTTGTGGAGTCACAAACCATGGTAGGGGTTGATTTTTCCTATCATCTGCCGATGTCAGAAGATCTGAATTTGTATCTTGGACTGAAAGCTTCGGGTAATTTTTATAACATCAATACTTCTGGTCTAGAGACTTATGATGTGATGTCTGATCCAGCGATCAATTCGATTAACAACTTCATGCCCAATGTTGGTATGGGGGCCTATTTAACCTACAAGTCTTGGTACGCTTCATTGTCTGCACCTAAGTTATTGGACACCAAAAGAGCCAAAGAGAAGGACGGTGTAGTATCGACGGCTACTGACAAAACGCATTTCTATGCGGCAGTAGGCTATGACTTACCTTTGAATTCTATTGGAGGACTGATCAGCAATGAGAACATGCGATTGACACCTAGCGTGTTATTGCGATATGTGGCAGGAGCACCAGCATCGGCCGACATGAATGCAATGTTACACCTGAGTCAAGCTATTGGATTTGGAGCGACATATAGAACGTCAGGAGCTCAGGCAGCCATTGTTCAACTAACCCTGAAAAATCTTAAACTGGGCTATGTCTATGAAACCAGTACAACTAATGGAATAGCAGACGCAGGCCAAACTAATGAAATATCTTTGCAGTACAGATTCAATTAGACTTTGTAACCTTATCCAACAAAAAGCCCACCGAGAGGTGGGCTTTTTTATTGAAACAAATCAAAATTTAGAATACCAAACCGTCAAGGAGTTCTACAAGAGCTGGGTTCGAAGGGCGAGGTGCATCAGCACTAACAATATTGCCACTAGGATCAACAAGGATGAACCGAGGAATGCCATCAATGGCATAATCAGTAATGATGCTCGATTTCCAATCACCATCGGCATAAAGTTGAATACCACCTAGGTCTTTTTCAGCAATAAAAGTTTTCCATTTTTCAAAATCGTCCAGACGGTCAATGGAAACACTGACAAACTGCACATTTGCATCGTGGTATTTTTCTTCTACTTCCTTCAAATAGGGAATTTCTCTGATGCACGGTCCGCACCAAGTAGCCCAAATGTCAAAGTAGACGTACTTCCCAGCCAAATCGTCCATAGAGGTTTTGCCACCGGCGTAATTGACATAGTCGAATTTTGGAGCGGGTTGACCTTTGAACAATTTGCTGATGCGGTTATATTTTTCGGTCAACTCGGCCTTATCTTCGTCATTGGTTGAGATTTCCATCACACCAGAATAGATCTCTTGAACCCCATCATAAGAAGGCGATAAATAACCGCCTAAAGCTTTGGCCAAGCCATTGCGGATGTTTTCACTTTTCAATCCTTTGATGCGGGCAATCACAGCCGCGAGTGTCTCTGGATGGTTCATCAAGGTGTTGTAGTCCATCATCTCAGAAGCGACGAGACTCTTGTAGCTCGAAAAGGTCATATAATCGGCATCGTTGTCAAAGTCGACTTCTTTTAACGGCGCTGTAACAAAATCTTGAGCTTTGAAGTCAGCATCCTCGGCATAATAGGCATGTGAAGATTCATAATACTTGAGCATACCCAAATATTCATAATTCAAATTTTTGGTTTCTATCTCAACAAATTCGGGATCGGTAGCCTTTAAGTTTTCAAGCAGAAGGGTGCAGGCCTCTTTGATGTCTTGATTTTTTTTGACATAAGCTGCCTCATCCAACAAATAGAGGGTTTTGTAGTCACCAGTTAATTTTTCTTTTTCTAAATATTTTTTAGCCAAATAGTTGTTGGCGACAGCACCTGTACCCGAGTAAACAAGGCTTTCGTCGTACTGCGCAGTATCCATATCAAGGTGAAGACTGTCTCCAGGAGTTAAGAAAATTGTGGTCATTTCCGCGTGAGAAAAGGAGTAATAGCCTTGAGTAACACGCAAGGTGTCGCTAAAAGTGCCATCCTCTTTAACTTGTAATTCATGCGAAAAGTCACTTCCCGAAACGAAAGCTTTTTCCCCTCTTGGGTTTTGAATGGTGCCAGAAAACAGCACATAATCAGGAGTTTTTTCCGAACCACAACCAGACAGAATAAGCAGTGTCGCTAGTGATAAAATGGATTTAATATAGAACATGAGTGAATGTTTATGTGATTAATTCAAGCACCAAATTACAATAAAACCGCTTAATCTAATTTTATTTTGCCATTTTGACCTTAACAATTTTTCATTTCATTAGTCATCGGGCTTATTTTATAAATAATTGAATGATTTAACTGTTTGCCCAAATGGACACTTTTCGTTATTTTCGCAAACCATGACACATTTTAAAAAAGGCCTTAGTATTTTCTTCTTAACCTTATTTCTTTTTTCTTTCATAATTCAGCACTTTTCCCAACTGGTAGATGAAAGTAATAGTTCTATGGTCATGGAACCCGAAAAGGAATTGAAGCAGAATACCCTAGACTATCAGTGCCCAGTCTCATCACAAGGGCTATTTTTCCGCAGTAGTGATTCGCAAGAGCTACTATCACCAAAGGGTCATTTAGTGCAGATTTCTGGTGGTTTTCTCAACAATACTTCACCTCCTCCAGAAGCTTAAAATCAAGTTCAGAAGGAAAATTTCCCAAGTTTCATAGTTTGATTGCAAATACAAAAACGTAAAAAATTGAGTACGATGAAGAATTTATTTAAACATTTTAAAGGTGATTTTTTTGGAGGTATTACAGCTGGTATCGTTGCTTTACCTCTAGCGCTGGCTTTTGGGGTTTCCTCAGGACTGGGTCCAGACGCAGGACTCTATGGGGCCATTTTCATTGGTATTTTTGCCGCGATGTTTGGTGGCACGCCAACCCAGATTAGTGGTCCAACAGCGCCAATGACTGCTGTGAGTTTGGTAGTTATTTCAAGCATTATTGCTGCCAACGATGGAGATTTGAGTGTAGCTCTACCCGCTATTTTAGGCGTGTTTTTCTTGTCAGGATTAATTCAAATTGCCCTTGGTGCCATTCAAATTGGCAAGTACATCCGTTACATTCCTTATCCAGTGGTCTCAGGATTCATGACCGCCATTGGGGTTATTATTTTGGCCACCCAGTTGTTGCCAGTCTTGGGATACTATCCTAAGGAGGACATTGAATATGTCAATACCTTTAAGGCTGAATCGGAGCAAGTTCTGCTCGAAAAGATTCTCAAGGACGAAGCAGGCGAAGGCTATTTGGTGTTAGAAGATTTTACGGAAACTCAGCTAAGGGCTCAGAAAATTACTAACGAGGACATCTTGAACGAAGCCCAGTTGTTGGCTGGCGATAAGGCCAAATCAGTTTATGGGTCTCTTACGGCATTGCCTAGAGCACTGAACAACACCAATCTGCTTGAGTTGTCTTTAGCTCTTTTGACCATCATCATCATCTATGGCTTTAAGAGAATAACTACGGCAGTTCCTAGTACGTTGGTGGCACTTTTTATTGTCTCCGTGGGTGCTGTTGCCCTGGGCCTCGATTACAAACCAATCCCACAAATTCCTGAAGGTTTCCCAACACCCCGATGGGAAATTTTTACGCAGTTTGATCTTGCCCGTTTGGCGCCCTATTTCATGACAGCAATATCCTTAGCATTACTAGGATGCATAGACTCACTTTTGACCTCAGTAGTTGCGGACAACATGACTAAAACAAGGCATAATCCTAATAAAGAATTGGTAGGACAAGGCATTGGAAATTCTGTTGCAGCCTTCTTTGGAGGCATACCTGGAGCAGGAGCAACGATACGGACGGTGGTCAACATTAATGCAGGAGGAAAAACCCGATTGTCGGGAATTATTGCAGGTTTACTCTTGTTGGTCATCCTTCTTTCTCTTGGTCCAATTGCCTCTCAGATACCAGCCGCGGTATTGGCGGGAATTCTTGTGACAGTGGGGATTGGGGTTATGGACTACAAAGGATTGAAGGCCATTCGTACAATGCAGAAAAGCGAGGTTTTTGTCATGCTATTGGTTTTGGTTTTGTCGGTTTTTTGGGATTTGGTAAGCGCGGTTGGATTAGGACTGATTTTAGCCGCATTGATTTTTATGAAAAAAATTGGTGATGTCACAGCGTCACAGGCGTCCATCGAAACTCTAGATCATCCAAACAATGAATTCTGGGCCGATGAAAAAACACATTTGAAAGCCATGAACGGACTTGTCTTTGTCAAGCACCTGAATGGCCCAGTCTTTTTTGGCTCTACTTCTGAACTCAAACAATTGACGAGTCAGATACCGGCAGAGGCCAAAGAAGTGATCATCCGAATGGATAAGGTGCCTTATATTGACCAAACTGGTCTGTACACCCTAGAGGATATTATTTTGGATTTGAATCAAAAAGACATTAAGGTTTCATTGGTTGGACTTAACCAACAGCCCGCTGTGCTTTTAGAAAAAATCGAAATCATTCCGATTCTGGTGCCAAAAAGTCGAATTTTCAAGAGTTTTGAAGAATGCCTAAACTTTCTATCTCCTGCAAAATAGGGGAATAACCGCGATCTTTATAATTATTGAGGGTTGTAGATACTAACCGCTGATTTCAAAACATCTGCTTTGTCAAATGACATGGTTTTTGTTTTGAAATTGGCGTACATCTCCATTTGATCATCGTAATGAGGACTCTCTGGACGTCTGCTGTTGCCGTAAGACAGGACAGACTCGAAATAGGTCTTTTTGGGAGTAAATCGCACCAGTCCGATATAAGATTCTCCGTGAGTGATTTTTAAACGTCCGTTTTTGTAGGGTTCGCCGCGCATGGCCGTCACCACGTCAGGCAGTCCATAAATGGGCAATTCTTTGTCCCCACGCACCAGCTGTTGAAAATCGCCCAGTTGGATGCTGGTTTTCCCAAAATGAGTAATCATGTAAACCTTGGTTTTTTGAAGCGCTTGAAATAAAACTTCTGATGTGAAAACCTTGTCAGCACCCAGTTGATTGTAAAAAGCGCCAAGTTGATAGTATAAAACAGCATAAGATCCCGCTCCAAATGAATTCGCATCTGCTTTGCGATCCCACTGCTGAATACTCTTCAAAACATCGGCAACATCGGGATAATCACTTGGATTCATTTCAAATAAAACGTTGATATCCATGAAATTGTAGTGCAACGGAGTTGGCAGTTGGTGGTCGTATTTGACAGTTTTGAACTGCTCATAATTGATGGTGTCTTTAGCCTCCAGTAGCGATAACAAACGCGTGGATCGGTTGTTGTCATAAGTTTCGTAATTCATGGACTTGGAGAATTTATCGGCACGAGGATTCTCGTCAGATCCAGTAGACTTGAATGGGCTGTGATTGGCGTTGTAGACAAATCCTGACTTGGGACTAATGACCTGGGGCAAGTCCTCGGTATTGTAGTAGGTATCCCACAAGGTGGCCATGGTGTTCCCTGGAACCACTTTAGTCCAATCGTATTTCTCGTTTCTTATGGGAATTTTACCATTAGAAATATAGAAAATGGTATCGTTGCGATCGGCATAGCCAATGTTATAGCCGGGTATGGCATTCATTTTCAGCACCTGATAGAATTCGGAGAAGGACCGCGCTTTGTTCATGCGCCACCATTGCTCCACGGCGTTGATGTTCGTTGTACTTGGCGTTCTCACAGAAAACGTCCCTTTGCTGTTTTTAAGCGTTGGACCGTAAATGCTATTGTAATACTTTTTCTTGACAGGGATGGGAATTCCAAGTAATTTGACATAAACCTTGGCCTTGTGCTTTTCGAGTCGATGGGCTTTGCCGTCGACGAAGTAAATGTCTTTCTTTTTTGAATCCATTTCCAAAGAGAACACGTCAGCTTTATCGGGATAATTGACGGTATGGGTCCAACCAAGGGATTCATTGGCTCCTGTAAACAGACAGGGAGCACCTGGAAAAGTAGCCCCAATGATGTTGGTACCTTCTTCACTGACCAAATGCGCCTCCAGCCACGACATTGGTCCTTCCAAGGGTTGATGGGTGTTGATGGCTAAAAAAGTTTCGTCTGAACCACTGAGACTTCGGCTGATAGCGATCAAATTGGACCCCTTGGTGTCATGCTCCATTGGTGGT
>Ga0222713_10001495_pt1 | contig 26116 bp, 15 predicted proteins | sample C33_649DmetaG_FD_165061 | JGI IMG/M metagenome (GOLD analysis project Ga0222713, IMG submission 165061) | Estuarine water microbial communities from San Francisco Bay, California, United States - C33_649D | ecosystem: Environmental > Aquatic > Marine > Unclassified | place: USA: California... | reverse complement strand
TAATAGAGTTCTACAAAAACTTGATGGTACAATATCTGATGCAGTAATAAGAATACTTCGTGATGACTTAGGTGTTGAAAAATCAATTCAAGTTGATAGAACAACTGAAGGAGTCAAGAATGAATTTGGTGAAGGTAGAAGACCATTTGATGTCATACTAGGTCTTCAACCAAAAGCAATACCTGCGAATGTTCAAGATGCAACTGGAAATTGTGCTGGATATTTGTTCTGGCAAACTTCCGAAGCATTTTACTTTAAGTCTCTTGATAAAATATTTGATGGAGAACCAGTTAGCAGATTTGTTTTTAACAATAAAGTAAGTGCAGTTCCCCCTAATTTTGATGACAAGATATTAGATTTTCAAGTTGAAAGAACAATTGATGTTTTAACAAATCTTGAAGTCGGTGCATATGCAACTAGAATGCATGTAATCAATTCATATGCTCAAACTTATGATACAACACAGGAACTAATCACTCCTTTGGAAGGAAACCGTCCAATTGCTGGAGCGGAGATTCCAAAACTTCATCAAGATTATTTTGAAAAACCAACACTACAACTGGTGTCCGAAGTTCCTTTTGGTAGTTTTGATTTGGGGCAAAGTATGAGTGCTCAAGCTGGAGTATCAACAACTCCTGCATTCTCTGTTCAAAATACAGTGCAACAATCTCTTCAAAATTATAGACAGAAGTTTACAATATCTGCTGTGATAGTTCTTCCATGTAACTTAAGTCTTCATGCTGGAGATTTAATTTACTGTGAGATACCAGAAAACTCAAGAAAAACAACTCCAAGAAGAGACCCCAGATCAAGTGGCATATATATGATATCAGATCTGTGTCATTACACCAACTCAACACAAGCTTTCACAAAGTTAAGATTGGTTAGAGACTCATTCGGAATCAGGTAAAAGTCATGGACAGAACAATCAATCAGCACATAGAAGACGACCGCAATGAACTAGACGGTGCAAATGTGAGCTCACAACGTCGTCGTCATTTAGAAGATGAACTAACCTCACTTGAGAAATATAAAAAAAATCATCCAGAGGATGAGCATGATCCAACTGGGTTGGAATTGTATTGTGATGAACACCCAGATGCTTCAGAGTGTAGAATTTATGAGGATTAATTTTAAGTAGATGGCAGATATACTCCTACCAAGAGGACAATTTATTGAGAAATATTATGAAGGTGGTGATCCCAACAATCCTATTGTAGGGATGATTGTTGAGTATGGTGAAAAGAAAAATAAGCAATCTACTTATGAAGGTAATGCCGCCAGGTTTACTTATAAGATAAGATTGTGTACTGGTAATTCCTCCCAAACACCAGACGATCAAGTTATTAGTGTTCCTCATCCAGTAACTTCTTCCGGAAGAGGTGGGTTTTATAGTGGAGATACTCTGCTGTCTAGAGGTGATTTTGTACGTCTACTTAAACATAAAAAAACCGGTGAATGGTACATTGATAGTGTCCTTCCAGTTTGCACTGGAGCAACTCTTGATCAAAATGCTATAGAGGGTATCTGCCAGAACAGAGGTGGTTGGACTTTTAGAGATGGATTATTCCAAGTTCCATTGGCAAATCAAGGTCCTAATGGTGGTGCTCCAATTAATGAAACTTTCTTTTTGGGAGTTCCAGACAGAGCTAAATGGGATACTCTTTATCTAAGTATTCCTCCAATCCAACTTAAGACTCCTTGTGAACCATCAAGCATGGCGGGTATGCCTACCGCTATGAGTAATCTTTTGAGGGATGTTCAGGATCTAAGAACTGGTCTTCTTGGTGATGATTCTTTCTTAGTCACTAGTCAGCAATTTGTTGATGAGGTACAAGCGAAGGTAGATAGCACCGCTTCTATTGTTGCTGGTGCAATTTCTTGGTTGATACAAGAAATCAAGAAGCAGATAATGAGACAAATAAACACAATTGTTAATAATACTGTTGGAGCTGCATATTTAAACACAAGATATCAAATTTTTGAAGGTGTTGATGCGGGACTAGCAGCTTGTAATTGTGTTATTGCTGCTTTATTGGATACTCTAGCTCAATTTATTGCAGATGCTCTGAATAATTTTATCAATGATATTATTACTCCAGCAACTTGTGCAATTGAAAACTTCTTATCAGATTTGTTATCTCAGATTGCAAATGGAATTCTAAGTGCAATCAGTGGAATTCTTGGTGGAATCAGTAATATCATTGGTGCAGTCATTGATGTTGTTGATACTATCCTTGGAGTAGTTGAATCTCTACTTAACATTTTTGAAGGATGCCCTCCACGACAGGTTTGCCCAGCAGATGAAGAATGGAATTTTCTTGAAGGGGTTGCAGGTGGCGGAAACGTAATTGATATTCAAGGAATTTTTGACAGAGTTAATGATTCCATTTCATCTTTCAGAAATCTTGGAAATGCCATTACTGAGTTTCCATCTACTTTTGATAACTTTAATTTTAATTTGGATCCAAATTCTGCATTGGCATCCGCAGGCGGATGTTTCGTTGGTCCTTCTCCATGCGGTCCACCAACAGTTAGATTTTTTGGTGGTGGAGCAGTGCGCGATGCCGTTGGAAGAGCAGTTGTTTCTAGAGCAGGTCAAGTTTTAGGTATTCAAATTTTAGATCCTGGTTCTGGATACAGAACAAACCCAATGGTTGTTATTGATGATCCTTGTGGTCTTGGTATTGGTGCAAGAGCATCAGTTGAAATAGGTCCAATTCCTGATACTGGTGGACCCTCTGGTGGCGGTCCACCTTCAGGTGATGGAAATGTTGCATGTAACTATTCTAGAGAACAAGGTTATGCAACACCTGGAATATATCTGGACTTAACTAGTGTTTCTTCTAGGGTTAATGTTCCTTTCTTTGTTTCTAAAGAAGCTGCAAATAATTACACTGTTAATATTCCAGGAGTAAGAACTTTTAATGAAAATGATGTAAACTCGTCAGATCAAGGTGGAATCAGTGTATCTGTTGAAGGTGGTAGAATATATGGACCATGTACACTAAATGCTGGTAATGGAACTCTATATGTTGGAAACCAAACTGTATCTGGTGTAAGTGGTAGTGGTGGTTTACCCAACACATGTTTAGTGGTGGAAGAAGGTGGTGATGATTGGAATGACTTTGTAATTAGAACTGGAAGAGGTAGATTTATTAATCTAACCGATTGTACGCAAGGTTCTACTACAACATCTGGAGTGACAACTGCAACTATTCTCCAGACTGGTCATAGTTACTTACCATCACCAGATGGATCACGAGGTGCAAATGGTAGACAGTATGGAGAGAGATGTCAAACTCTTGTGCAAAGAGCACTTGGAACTTGGGATCAACCATTTAATCCTGGTGATGTAATTACACTAGAAACTGGAGATAGAATTTCCTTACCTGCTCAGGGAGAAATTCAAATTGGTGATGCAGTACTGCCTGTTGAACTTACACGACTTGGAGCACGTATTGTTACAATCAATCCACCACTCGCAACTATTCCATACAGAAGTATGGTTGGGTTTGATGATTCAGTCGGAGAACCTGGTTGGTTTAGTATGGAGGATTATAATGAAGCAAGAAGGCAAGGATACACTGATCCCGATATAAGATTTTATCTTGAAAGAAATTACGTTGGAAGAATAAGTCCAAGAGTTCAAACATTTTTAAATGATCCAAACTGGGGAAGACAAGCAAGTAATGCACCAGTTGGGTATTATGGAATTCGTCAAATGTTTGGGTTTGATGACTCTGCAGGAACAACAAACTTTTTTGGATATATTAGAGACTATCAAGAGGCAAGAAGAAGAGGATTTACTGATGCAGATATTCGTTATTACCTAGAAAATCATTATACTGGTCAAATTGGACCAAGAATGCAAGAGGCATTGGATGATCCAAACTTTGGAAGAATTCAGGGAATTAGTAATATGGCAGGAGTTCCTTTTGGAACTCCTAGAGACATGCAAGGATTTAGTGACGCATATGGAGATCCTGGAGCATTTGGTAATCTTGATTATGAAGAGGCAAGAAGACAGGGATATACTGACGCTGATATTCGCTACTATCTAGAGAACCATTATACAGGAATCATTGGAGCAAGGATGAGAACCCGACTCAATGATCCTTCATGGGGAAGAGTGCAAGTTGATAGGGGATTTTCTGATGTTCCTGGTGATGTTGGTGCTTTTGGTTCACTTGATCTTGAACAAGCAACGAGGCAAAATCAAACTGATGCAACATTTTTAAATTCCGATTCATTATATGAACAGGCAATACAGGAAGGATACACTGATGCGGATGTTCGTTATTATCTAGAAAATTATTATAGAGGTGAAATTGGACCAGAGATGCAATCACGACTTGATGATCCTACTTGGGGTAGAGATCTGCCTGTTGTTCCTGGCCCTAGTGTTTCTGCTCCGCCAAGAATTAGAAGTATGATAGGGTTTAATGATGGACCCGGAAGAAGAGATGAATTTAGTAATGCTGACCTGGATGAAGCAAGAAGAAGAGGATTTAGAGATGTTGATATTAGATTCTATCTTGAGAACAACTATACGGGGTACATTGCAGATGGTATAAGAAGATTACTAAGTGATCCAAACTGGGGAAGACTTGGACAAACGATTACTGTTTCTTTGACTGCTCCTGGATGTCCTGATGACCAAACAGTATCTGATTTAATTTCTTCTGAGGGTAACCTTACTTCATTCCTTGCAAATGCTGTTATTGCAGATCCTGGATTTGGATACAACTGTGGCGTTGATCAAATAGTTGTAACCCCATCAAATGGAGCACAACTTGAATATGATTGTGTCAATGGATCAATCTCGAATGTGAGAGTTGTGGATCCTGGAAGCGGATTCACTGAACTTCCCGAAATCACAATAAATAGTGATACTGGATATAATGCCCGCATTGTTCCTGTTCTTGGATTCACTGGAATTAGCACTGCCGCAATTGGTGCAGGCACAACCTTCATTAGAGTTGTTGATTGTGTAGGAACTATTCCACCAAGAAGACCTTTAGATGTAGTACCGGAGTGATTTAATGCCAGATACACCAGCACCAACTCAAGCAGGAGAAGTTAGAGCTGATGCTTATTCCCCAATTGGTACTCCTGAGGGGAGAATTGATTTTGGATATCCTGCTGCCAATAATGCAAAGATGGCAGTTCTAATTCGTAATATTTTTGGTACTCCTACCTTTAGGCAAGCACATTACATTGGTCTTTTTTCTGAAGGACCGTTAGCTGGTGGAACTACAATCGTTGCTCCATCAGTGTTCCAAGTTTATTGTGGAGAAAAACCAGTATCAGTATCTGGTGAAACTTCTGGAGCAGAAGCATTGTCTTCAATTGTCGGTAGTAAAGAGTCTAATGGTATTGCCTTTGTTGCACACGCTGCAAATGGAGATATGATTCTCTCTGCTCCAAATGGAAGAATCCGAATCATGGCACAAGACATTGACCTTGTGACTCATGGCAATAAATCTGGTAATGGATTTATTAGTTTAGCTGCTAGTGGAACTGTAAAGGTCAAGGGTAATAGAGTAGAAACTGAGGGTGCTGACGCTATTAAGTTTGGAACGGAAAGAGAGTATGGAATTTCTGTTCCAGGAACTTATAAGATAGAGTGTGGTAGATTCAAGGTAGTTGAAGGTGCTGATGCATCGCCACTTGGTGGGCAAAGTGGAACTCTTACTACAAAACAATATGCAGAATCGGTAGTCAAACTTATTCAATCTGCACTAGGAGGGTGATAAATGGAAGTCAATGATATTCACGTAGGTAGGCAACTACAAGTAAGTTCTGGTATCGGTGCTCAGGCAACAGGACCTGCTGTTTCCCCTTCACCGCCAGCACTTTGTTTTGGTTCTGGTCCTACTTCAATTTCAGGAACTGCTTGGATTGAAAATGGTTTGATGGTTGGAAGTCCTATAACTTTTCCATCACCAGTTCTTGAAGCTCAGGTGATGATTGGTAGAGCACCAACACAAAATGCAAGAGCAACCGCACTATCAATTCTTAAAGTTTCATCAAGAGGTAGCACTTTTCCACTAGGATCTCCTATTGATGTCATGCTTGGTGATCCTTCTGGACCCGTTGGTGTTCAGATTTATGGTGGTCCACAAAACCCAGTTCTTATTCAAGCAAAAGATATTCTCTTTACGGCAATAACATCAGAAATACATGCTGCATTAAAAAAGTCTCAAGTTACTACAAGTTCAGATAGAATTGATGCAGTTGGTAGTAGAGTTGGTACTGAATCAAATACTGGTGCCACAGCTACTACTGGTGCAGTTGCCGATCAATCTGCCACAACTCATGCTGGTCCCGAATTAAATGCCGCAACTCCTGCTGTTGGAGCTGCTGATTTTACTTCTGTTGGTGCAAGTTTAAATGGAACTCAAGCACTTGCAAGTAGTGCTATGAGTTTGGCTGGAAAGGGTTTTGATATTCCACACCCAGTCAAAAAAGAACACAGATTGAGATATATTTGTTTAGAGGGACCAGAAGTTGGTGCATATTTTAGAGGAACTTTGAAGGATGGAGATACTATTGAACTACCAGAATACTGGAGGGAATTGGTGTATCCAGAAAGTATCACTGTAAATCTAACACCAGTTGGTTCCTATCAAGAATTATTTGTAGACAAAATTGAATGGGGAACTAAAATTAGAATCAAAAATAATTCTGGTAATGCAATTCATTGTCACTATACTGTGTTTGCAGAAAGAAAAACTCAGGATAAGTTGCAAGTTGAATATAAAGGCTTGACACCAGATGATTATCCAGGCGATAATACAGAATATGCTTTAGGTGGTTGGGATTATGCAAGACACAAGGGAGAACCTAAATCACCAAATTTATGAGATCTTCCCCACTGTAATTTACAGAGGTGAAATTACTTGCCATCAAGAATTTAAAGGAAAATATCTTGAAGAACTTTGTAAATATTGGCACTGGGCACCTGATTTACCAAGACAAGAATTAACATCACCAGAAAATTCTGGTAGATATTTTCTACATCATAATGATAACTACAAAGAATTTTTTGATTGTCTTGTTGATAATGTGAGACAGTATCTACGTGTTCTATCTGTTGATGATTCAAAATTGAATGTATATGTAACTAAATCTTGGGTTAATATTCACGAAGAAGATTCACCTCAGATTAAAGTACACAACCATAATTGCAGTAACATATCATTTTGTTACTATATGCAGTGTAATGAAACCTCTGATAAACTTTGTTTTCACCAAACAAAAAATCCAAATGAGGTTTCTGGATTTATGTTTGAAACTACTGTTAATAGTGACAATAATTTAATTACAAGTTATAATAAGTATAACTGTAATAAGTATACAGTTAGTCCAATAGAAGGGACCGTGATTTTATTTCCCAGTTCTATGCTACATTCTACTCTAAATCATATGCATAGAACTGTAAACAGAATTGGTATTGCAGGAGATATTATGTTGTCTTTGAAAGAGGGAAATGAAAAATCTGAATTTAGTATGATTGATCCATCTACTTGGCGAAAGTTCTAATAAATATTAGCATTGAAAAAGTTAGTATATGCCAGCCGATTCATCTTCTAATACCATTGAAAATTTCCTTAATGAAAGGATTTCTACAGCAACAACGCAGGAAGAGGTGCATTTAGAAAGAATTATTGTTCTAGATAATGCTAAAAATGAATACGTTGATGCAATAAGAAGAATAGACACCACACTACTATCCACAGTTGATGAGGTAAATGATAGCATCTATGCAGTGAATGATGCATATCAAAATAGAATTGACACTGGTTGTCGCACAGATTTATTCTGGAGATTGGTTGGTATCTCTTCGCAAAGTAACACTGTCAGTAATCCTGGAGGTAGAACTCTTAGTCCGCCTCAATACAATTATACATATGAATGTGTAAGAATATCACCTACTGGGTATCCGTCTGTTGGAGATCCACCACCACCATTCAACCCATTTTCTTTATCTGCTGCTTCTAGAATTGTTAGTTCTGGTCCAGGTCTTGGAAATACTATAGGCGTCAGTACAACTACAGTTGAGTATGTTGCAGATACTCAGGGAACTCATGAGAGTGTTCCATTAGACGATCTTTTTGGTTTTCAACCAGTTAATCTTTATTCTTTGAAAATGTATGATGAACCCTATACGATTGATATAGGTGATACTTTTGTCACATCTTTTATTGGAACTTGTGGAATAGGAACAAATATTGTAATTGCAATGACACCAAATATATCTGGTGGAATTAGTAATATTACACCAGGACAACTTTTGATTTGTGATAAACCAAATGTCTTTAATACTGACGCATACGTAATCACTGGAGTTAGTACTGCTACGGCTAATTTAAGCGGAATTAATACCACAAATCCAGATTCTATGAGAGAAGTTGTTGTTCCAAAACTTATTTTAGATGATAATACAATTCAACCAGTATTTGCCCCTGAAGATGATGGAAATTATGTAACCTTTACTGTCCTCTCAAATCCTGATTCTATTTCGGATCTTGGGCTTTCTAGTGATGCTCAACCATATGTTCCCCAAAGAATCAAATGTCCAATGACTTCTTCGGACAGAGGTAAGGGAGTTAGAATTGAATTTGATAACTCTGGAGCTGCAAGTGGAACTCGTACTTGGAATCAATTTTTAGAAGGACAAACCGACCCCGACGCAAGAATTAGTGGAAATAATGAAAGTGAATTGAGAAGATCTATTAGGGAAAATATAGTTAGAGAACCTGTTTTGGGTGGTGGTAAAGTATTCAATAAACTTGGATTTAGAGTTGCTCCCGTAATTTATACTAATACTGACAGAACACAATACAGATTTGCAAGAGAAGGTGAGACAGTTGTTTTGAGAGCTCGCATGGGTCAACCATCAATCCCTTCAATTTTTGATTTTTATGGTTTTGGTAGAACTCAAGACTCTGCAGGTGTTATAGAACTTCCCTTGTGTAGTGGATCAACAAACAGTTTGCTTCGTGATGCTCAAGACGTATCGGATAGAATTATAGCAGGAGTTGCGAGCACTACGATACAAGATAACATAACCGTTGCAAATATGTTAAGAGATGATTTGAATGATATTAACATCAGAATTTGGAGCGAAAGACAATTACTTGGAGATGCTCAACAAAGACAATCAACATATAGACAAAGAAGAACTCTAGTTCAAGGTAACAGATCAACAATTGACGGTAACTAAAAATGAAAATTCAACATCCATTAACTAAAGGATACAGTCTAAATTACGAAAGTCTTTCTGGACCTGAAAATGCTGTTTTTTATCGTGGAAAGGTCACTGGAAAAACAGAAATTACACTTCCAAATTACTGGACAGAATTGGTTGATGAAAGAACAATTTCTGTCCATATCACTCCAATTGGAGCACATCAGGATATTATAGTAAAAAGAGTCGGTCAGAATCGTGTTTGGTTGCAATCAAAAAGCGGTATTCCCATCAACTGTTACTACCTCGTGATGGGAGAGCGTCGTGATGTGCCGAAATTGGTGCCTGAGCAACCCTTGACAGAGGGGTGACCCCGTGCTATGATACATGGGTAATCAACGGACGACTGAATGCAAGACGAGTACCTGACCCGCTGCGTGGTGGATCCTATCAAGCGTACAGTATATCTGTATTCTAATGAGGGTGATGAGAAGCAAGTTACATGCGAAACCGTGGAGCAATTTATGAACGTGCTTGAAGTTGTGCGTGCTACTTGTGATGAAGACGTGCTTGCATATTCAAGTCCACTCTGAGGGAAAAACGACTTTTAATTCCATTTTTGGGGGAAAAAATCTCCGGCAAAAATTCTCACACGATACTTTTTTCAAAATGGGTCTTTTAAAGATTAATAAGGCAGCACTTTACGAACATCCTGTGAAAACTACTCCTCAGAATGTTCAAGAAGCAAATGAAGCACTCTTTACCGCAAAGTGGAATCTACCAAAAGCAGCAAAACATTGCGGAATGACACAAAAAGAAATGAAGTTGACTTTCTGGGAGTATCTCAAGTATAATCCTGTTACTTACCAAGTGTAAGTTTTTTGGGAGCGTGGCGGAATCGGTAGACGCACCGGACTTAAAATCCGTTGGGAGTAAATCCTGTGGGGGTTCAAGTCCCCCCGCTCCTATGAGGTTCAACCTCTAAATACTCAAAAGTAATAGGAACATTCCTATGAAGTACAGAATTGATGCCAGGTACGTTTGGTTCAATAAAGGAAAACAAATTGTCCTTATGTTCTTCATAAATCAAGTTCCTTTTACTTTTGATGAACTCCCAGACGAATCTTTATTTGACTTGGAGTTGATTGAATTAGCAGACAACGAAAGACGCTTTGAACCAGAGGATCTCTATCAGTCTTCTTACTACCTAATGTTAGAAGAGTGTCATCCTATGCTTTATGAGTTGGATTTAGAAAATCCAGAAATGTTGCCTGTTGATTAAATACACCATTCGCCTCTGTAGCACAACGGTAGTGCATCTCACTTGTAATGAGAAGGTTGTCCGTTCAAATCGGATCGGGGGCTCTGAGTTCTATAAACTCCAAATGTCACTTATTTCACAAAAAGACCGCGAAATGGTCATTGAGGCACTAGAATATTATGTTTATGACATGGAAAAAAACAACTGCAACGAAGCAGCAATTTATTCCTATAACACACTCCTCAACTGGATACGACTGGAGTATTTCAAACATGAAGATTAATCTCTGGTATTGTGAGGACATGAAACAGTGGCGTTGGACGTTAACTGACAATTCTAGACCCATTATTAAACAAGAATCGGGACAACAACCATTTCTTCGTGATGCAATGAATGATGTTGCAAACACCGTAGAATATATGTTAGAATGCAAACAAACTGAGTAAAAATACTTAGATGAAATCGGATTTTTACATAGATAGAGTAGGTAAAGAAGAAATCAAAGAACTTCTTTATACCTATCATTATCTCAAAGACGAATCCAAAGATTTTAAATCTGGTTTCAACTATGGACTATATCGCAACTCTTTCACAGACATCCTTAGGGTTGGCAGCTGCCTTGGTGCTTGCATTTTTACTGGTCTCCCAGTTCCAGAAATAGCAGTAGGTGCATTTGGTCTAGAGAGAAACCAGCAAGAAGGAATATACGAACTCTCAAGACTTTGTATTCACCCAGATTTGCAGAAAGAAGAGTATAACATTACATCTTGGTTCGTTAGTCGTTGTATAAGGAGGTTTAGGAAAGATGCCCGCGTTCGTGCTATTCTTAGTTACGCTGACTCTAATCACCACTCTGGAACTATATACAGAGCTTGTAATTTCAAGTACTATGGGCTAACAGATCCTAAAAAGGACTTTTATTATGCTGACGGGACTAAACATTCTAGAGGTAGCATTAGGGGTATTGATGGTGAGTGGAGGAATCGCTCTCGTAAACATCGGTATCTTATGGTATTTGAAAAGGAACTAAAAAACCGCTTGACATGGCAAGAACAAAAGTGGTAAAATAATATGGTGTGAAGGAAGTGCGAAAAGGGTGACTCGGTAACGGGTTACCCTTTTTTCATATGATAAATAAGTCATAACAGAACTTATCGTGCAAATAAGATGCCTCTCAGTCGTTTAGATAATTTCCTTAAGAATGCCCGTGGAAATATCTTATATGTAAGTCCAAATGATTTAGATGCCACTGATAGTATAGAGAATCAAGGCAATTCTCTTGCAAGACCTTTTAAAACTATTCAAAGAGCACTTGTAGAGGCGGCAAGATTTTCTTATCAGAGTGGATTAGATAACGATAGATTTTCAAAAACAACCATTTTACTATATCCTGGCGATCATATTGTTGACAATCGTCCTGGATGGATTCCAACAGGATCAAATACTTTTGCATTAAGAAGTGGTGCAACCTCAAGTGACATGTCGCAGTGGGATCTCACTACAAGTTTTGACTTAAATGATGAAAATAACTCACTTTATAAACTGAATAGTATTCATGGTGGTGTCATACTTCCTAGAGGTACTTCTATTGTTGGTCTTGACTTAAGAAAGACTAAAATTCGTCCAAAGTATGTTCCAAATCCTGAAAATGATGGTATTGAGAGATCTGCAATTTTTAGAGTAACTGGAACATGTTATCTTTGGCAGTTTACTGTTCTTGATGCTGACCCTAACTCTAAAGCATACAAGGATTATACAACTAATCAATTTGTTCCAAACTTCTCTCACCATAAATTAACTGCATTTGAGTATGCTGATGGTGTGAATAATGTTGTAATTAATGACAACTTCTTGTCATATTCAACAGACAGAACTGACCTTGAAATGTATTATGAAAAGGTTGGAATCGTATATGGTCCTTCTTCTGGAAGAGAAATTCAACCAGATTATCCATCATCTGCTTTGGATATTCAACCAAAAGTTGATGAGTATAGAATCGTTGGTCCTACAGGCGGCGGAGTTGGAATTAGTAGCATCAGAGCTGGAGATGGTGTAATTTCATCTGATGTAATTACAGTTGAATTGGAAAATGAACTTGAAGGAATTGCAGTTGATACTGCTTTCCAAATCAGTGATATTTCTGCAACTGGGTATAATGGTCAATTTGTTGTAACTGATGTACTTGCACCAATTACGGCAGGAAAACCAAGAATTCAATACAGAGTATCATCTGCACCTGCAAATCCACTTCCATCTGTAACTGGAGCATCTATTCAACTAAATGTTGATAGTGTAACATCTGCTTCTCCATATATTTTCAACATATCATTACGTTCTGTATTTGGTATGTGTGGATTACACGCTGATGGAGCAGCTGCAGGTGGTTTCAAATCAATGGTTGTCGCCCAGTTCACTGGAATTGGTCTACAGAAAGATAAAAATGCTTTTGTCAAATATGATGCTTCTAGCGGAGAATACAAAGACGTAACTTTTGCTGGAAATGAAAATATTAACACTGACTCATTAGCAGTCTTTAAACCATCATATAGAAACTACCATATTAAAGTATCTAACAACTCATTTATTCAGGCAGTTTCTATCTTTGCAATTGGATATGCAGAGCACTTCTCTGCAGAAAGTGGTGGTGATATGTCAATCACCAACTCTAACTCAAACTTTGGTGCAAAATCACTAATTGCAACTGGATTTAGAAATGATGCATTCCCAAGGGACGATGTTGGTTACATCACTCATATTATTCCGCCAAGACATTTAGAGTCAACTGATGTTTCAATTGAATTTAGTTCCATTGATGTTTTAAGAACTGTTGGAATTTCAAGTGATAATAGACTTTATCTTTATAATCAAACTAACCCAGATATTAAACCAGATAATGTTATAGAGGGTTACAGAATTGGTGCAAAGGTAAATGATAAGATTAATGTTCTGATTTCTCAGTCAGGAATCACTACACAGTATTCGGCAAGAGTTATTATGCCGAATACTGGATCTACTGCAAACCAAATTACTCAAGAGAAAAAATATACTGTAGGTAGAAGTGTTGGTATTAACAGTATCACTGCAAATGTTGTTACTCTAACTGAAGATCATGCTTTAATAAATGGAGAATCTATCAGAATCATTAGTGAAGATGGTAATTTACCTGATGGATTAGAGCATAATAGAATTTACTATGCAATTACCTCAGGTGTTTCTGCAAATCAACTCAAAATTGCTCAGACTTTAACAAAAGCAACTGAGGGTGATGAAGCAACAATCAATGATGGTGGTGGAATTCTTAGTGTTGTAAGTAGAGTATCTGATAAAAACACTGGAGATATTGGGCACCCTATTCAGTTTGACACCAATACCTACACATTGAACGGAGTTTCTGGTCAAACTGGTGGATGGTATGTAAATGTTGGCACTGCCACTACAGATAATGACATTTATTCTACCCTCGTCTCTCTTGGTACAACAGCACTCGGAGATGCAACACCAAGAACATTTATTACAAGAAAACCAGATACTAGAAATCTAATTGATACTGTTTATAGAGTTCGCTATGTAATTCCTGCAGGATCTGGTATAACTTCAGCAAGACCGCCAATTGATGGTTATGTAATTCAAGATTCAAGTTCAAACATAGGAGTTACCACAACAGAAGTTCAAAAGTACCTGTCTGAGACTTCTGCAACTTTAAGCAATGAAAATGAGTTAAGAAATTACAAAATTATTGCTGGTGCAAGATGGGGTTCCGATGTTTCCTATGTTACAACTGAACTTCCACACAATTTAAAAGTTGGTGCAAAAGTTAAGATCAATAATATAATCAGCACCAATAACACGGTTGGATCTGCAACTTCTGGATATAATGGAGAATACGTTGTTACTGGTATTACAAGTTCCAGAGAGTTTACCGTAGCAAATCCAACGGATCCAGGAACCTTTACAAACAATACTGCCGATAGGGCACCGTCTCTACCATTTATTACTGAAAAAGAATATCCTGGAATTTATCAAATTTATAGATCTCAGGAAATACAGAAGTATGTTCCAGGTGAGCAAACGGGTATTTACCAATTATTACTCTTTAACTCATCCAATTCTTCAACGAAGGTTCCATTCACAACAGAAAGATATTCTCAAAACATTCAAAATCTCTATCCACAAACTAATAGAGATAATCCAGAGTCTGATCCAAAGGAAGCAACATCCTTTGCTCTACCAGATCCTATTGGAAGAGTTGTAACTAACGATCCAAGATACAGTCTAACAAAAGAAACCTTAGAATCTCAACTCTATGATTTTAACGTTGGACTTGGAATCACAGAAATATTCACAAAGTCTGCTGGTGCTGCACATACAATTTATACTAGTGTTGATCATGGATTAAACAGAATTACTACAGTTTCAATCGCAAACAGTGGTGCTGGATATGGTGGAGGTTCTGCAGGATATATTTACAATGCAAAACTAGTAGGAACTGGTGTAACTGCAACAGGAAAACATGCTACTGCTAGAGTATATGTAAACTCCTCAGGTAACATTGAACAAGTTAAGATTATAAACGGTGGTAGTGCTCATAGTGTTGGCGATTCACTGTCCGTTGTTGGTATTGCAACTACTAGTGGTTACAGTGTTGGTATTGTCAGTGTAACAGCAATATACAATAATGTTGGTGATATAATCAGTCTATCTAGAGTTCTTCCAGACTCAAATAATGAATATAACACTTCATATAGAATTACTGGAATTTCTACTGGACACGATACTTGGATAGAAACTCAATCAATTGATGTGGTTGGTGTTGGTACAACAACAAGAATTACTGGAACTGATCTATCTAATGCAAACCTCACTCTGACTGGAAGATCTTTCTTAGTTTCTTCACTATCTTATGATAATACGACTGGTGTTGGCACAGTTACCACTAATCAGACACATGGATATAGAGTAGATAATAAAGTCAGACTCTTTGGTGCAGATAACTCGCTCTATAATAATGAGTTTATCATCAAAAAACTTAATAGCACAACATCCTTTAATATTAATATTGGAGTAAGCACAAATTCTCCTTCAACATCAGGAACAATTTACGTATTCAGACCTTTATACACTTCTCAAGGTGGAGTTGTTAAAGATGACATTGAGAACTTGGGTGGAAGATCTGTTGTTGAATATGCTGGTATTACAACTACACTTTCTGGAGATATTTTAACAGAAACAACAGCGTCTGTTGATATTCTTAATATTGATACATTAGATATCAACATTGGTGATTATCTGATGATTGATGATGAAATTGTTAGAGTTAAGACAACAGTATCTACTGATAGTGTAACTGGATCTGCTGGTGCTGCTTCTGGCACAATCTCAGTATTCAGAGGAGTTCTTGCCACTCAACCAACGACTCATAGCATTGGTACTGTAGTTAGAAAGGTTAACGTTCGTCCAATTGAATTCAGAAGAAACTCAATTATGAGAGCTTCTGGACATACATTTGAATATGTTGGATTTGGTCCTGGTAACTACTCTACTGCACTTCCAGATAAGCAAGATAGAACAATCTCGCCTGCAGAGGAACTACTCTCTCAGTCAACTAAGAAGAGTGGCGGTATCAATGTATTTACTGGAATGAACAATGATGGTGACTTCTACATTGGTAATAAGAAAGTAAGTTCTGCAACTGGTCAAGAAGAAGTATTTGATACTCCAATTCCTTCTGTTGTTGGAGAAGACGTTGTTGTTGGTGGTTTGAACATTGGATTTGATGTTCTAACACCTCTTGAAGTTTCTATTAACAGATCAATTCGTGTTGAGGGTGGATCAGATGGAAACATTGTTTCTGAATTTGATGGTCCTGTGGTATTCAACAACAAGATTACTTCAACTTCAGAAAAAGGACTTGAAGCATCAAGTCTCTTCTTGCAGGGTGATGCAACTGTTTCAAGAAAACAAACCATTGGAATCTCCACTCCAATTCTTGCTGGTAACCCAGGAGATGTAACCTGGAATGCTAATCCTGATGATGGCGGATATCTTGGATGGGTTTATACCAGAAGCAATAGATGGAAGAGAGTTGGTAATATTAGTCTTGAAACAAATTCTATTGTTTCTCTGTTTGATAAGGTAGGAATTGCTACAACTTCACCCGGAGATTGTACACTTAAGGTTGGATCTGGAACTTCTATTTTCTGTGTAGATGGATCTGGTGTTGGTATTGGAACAACTGCAAATCAATACAAACTTCAAGTTGTTGGTAATTCAAACTTTGTTGGATATGTAACTGCAACAGGATTTATTGGTGATGGATCAGGATTAACAAATCTTCAGAACGATAGTCTCTGGTCAGCAGTTGCTGCAGGTCTTGGAACTGGAATTTATCCAAATGATTTGATTCGTGTTGGTATTGGAACTTCAGTTCCAAAATATATTCTTGAAGTTGGATCTCCTGGAGCAGGAACAACAGATATTTACGTCAATAACATTGCAGAATTTGCCAATCAGGTTTCTGCAAACAACGTAAACGTAACTGGCGTTATTACTGCAACTAACTTTAGACTCAGTGGATCCTCTGGATCTGTTAATGCTGGAGTTGTTACTGCAACAACACTGTCTGTTGGAACTGGTGGTACTGCTCTTACAGTCTCTTCAACTGGAAGAGTTGGAGTTGGAACAACCGTACCAAGAGATAAACTTGACGTTGATGGACATTTAAGACTCCGCACTTATTCTGAAAATGTTGGTGTTGCAACTGTTGTTGGTGGAGTTGTTACAATTGACCTTGCAACTGCACAAACATTTACTGTTGAACTAACTTCAAACGTAACTCAATTTACAATTCTGAATCCACCAACAGGATCAACTGCATTTACAATGAAACTCACTCAAGATGCAACTGGTGGAAGAAGTGTTGGAATTGACACATTCAGGAACGTTTCTGGTGGAACAATACCGATTTATTGGAGCGGTGGTGGAGTTATTCCTGGTATTACAACAACTGCAAATAGAGCAGACATTTACTCATTCAAGACATTTGATAGTGGATCATCATTCTATGGCGTAGTTGGAGGTCAAAACTTCGTATGATAGGACTTCAGTTTCATAACGTAATTCCAACAAAAGCAGCACTCAATGGTCCCTTCTTAAGATTTACTGGAGCAGGGACCACACAACCATTTTCTACTTCATTTTGTAGTGGAAGCACTGCAACATTTACTGGAGTAGCAACTGCATTTTTCCCAACTCAGGATCCACCGCTCCCAGATTTAACGAATCCAGGTAATTTGTCATATCGTTGGTATGAAGTTGGTGTTGGTGCATTATCAGATTCTGCTAATGTCACTGGAACTGCCACCACTATTCTTTCTATCTCAAATTTAAGAACTCCGCAAGATAGTGGAAGAAGATTTTTCCTGAGAGCAGATTATCTTGCATCATCTGGTGTCGGAATCACTTTTACTGGAAATGCTGTTAATGATCCCTTAGACTCTACAGAAGCTTCTTTAACAGTATTTCCAGATATATCAATTACAACTCAACCAGTTTCTCAATTAGTAGGGCAAAATATATCTGCCACATTTACTGTAGATGCAGAATCTTCAGATCCAACACAAGGATTCCTTTCATATCAGTGGTCTTTAGATGGAACTGATTTAACGGACGGAACTACTATTCTCACTTCTCAAGTCAATCAATATAACCAAACCTTTACAAATGATGCTTCTGTAGAATTAGCGGTTGATGCATTTGATATTAATTTGACTGTTGCTGGTGCGAGAGGTGCAGGAGGTGGTGGAGATGCTGGTGCATCTGCTGGTGGTGGCGCAAATGGAAGAGTAGGATCGTTTACTCTTCTTGATGGTGGCAGAACTTTAACTCTCCGTTGTGGTGATAGTGGATCTAGCGGAACTAGTGGAAATGCCGGTGCATATGGTCCGGGTGGATCAAGTAGTGTCGCTGGTGGCGGAAGAGGTGGTGGAGCTGGTCCTGGTGGATGGTCTGGTGGAGGAGGTGGCGGTGGTGGTGCCTCTGGAGTTTATGATTCTTCTGTTAGTGCATATGTAATTGTCGCAGGCGGCGGCGGTGGTGGTGGTGGTGCTTCTCTAAATGCAAGTGGTTCTGGTGGTGGAACTGCGGGTGATTGGTCATCATCCTCTGGTCCTTTTTCAATTTCTGGTGGTTCTTCTGGATCTACTGCTGGTGGTGATGGTGCTGGTGGCGGTGGTGGTGGAGGTGGTGCCACTGGCGGTGGTGGAGGAGGAAGTGGTCAAGACAACTCTTCTGGCGGTGGAGGAGGTGGCGGTGGTGGTAGCCGTTATAATTCTTCTGTTGCCACCTTTACATCTGGTAGTAGTTCAACAAATGGTGGAGATGGTTATATTAGTTTGCAATTTAAGTCTGCAAGTGCAGTTGGTGAAGTTGTTACCACTCAAAGAACAAGAACTGCATCTGGTTCAAACACTAGAACATTAACTTTAACATCTGATGCTGTTGGATTAAGTACAATTAGATGTAGAGTGACTAATACTGCTGCTTGTAATTCACCGATACTTACAAATGTTGTTAATTATAATGTAGTAACAAGCAGAGAAATTATTGCTTACGAACAAATTTCATCATCTTTACTTTCAACTGGAGATCAAAACTTAGTTAGTGGATCATTAACCTTCTATGGAGATCCAAGCACTGGTAATAATATGAAGAATATTATTATCTACCCAACAGAAAAAGATATTATTGTTAGAATTACTTTGGCAGCATCTGCTGGACTTTCTAATGGAAGTAATCGTGGTGGATATGGTGGATTATCAACTTTCCAATATACGTTAAGAAGAAATACTGAATACAACATTATTCTTGGTGTATCTGGAGTTAATGGTCCTGGAGGAAATATTGGTGGCGGAGTCGGTGCATTCTTCTATGATAGAGCAAGATTGATTGCTTGTTGTGGAGGAGGAGGTGGTGCTGGAACCAATGCAAGAGGTGGTGATGGTGGAGGAATTGGTATTGCTGGTGAAAATGGTTTTGGTGGAAATAGTGGAACTGGTGGAGCAAGCATTTCTGCAGGAACTCTGCCATCCACTGGATTCTTTGCGGGAGGATCTGCAACTGAGAATTATACACAAGTTACAGGTGGTAGAATATCACCTTGTACTATTGGAGATTCTTATTTTGCAACACGTTTCTCTGCTTGTGCTGATATTGGACAATCTCAATTTAGGAATGCATCAGGAACAATTATTTCTGGAACAGCAACAATATTGAGAGGATTTAAGTCTGGATTATCTCACAGAAACAATGGAGGTAATGGTAGCGGAAGCAATGGTGGTGGAGGACAAGGCGCTCGTGGAGGAAATGCCGCAACTGGAACAGGATCTGGTGGTGGAGGAGGTAGTGGATATTCAAGTGGAGATGCAACAATTGTTTCATCTGTTCTTGGTGGAAATACTAGCACCACTGGTTATGCCATCATTCAACTCGCATAAATAGTTGAAAATCTGTATCAGGGGGAGAGTGAACCCTAATGGCTGTCAATAGAAATTTTGTAGTTAAGAACGGTTTAGAAGTCAGCCAGGACTTAATCCTTGCTAATGATACGACCAGAAGAATTGGTATCGGAAGTACGGTTCCTGAGTTTACTCTTGATGTAAGAGGAGGAATTGGTGCTTCTACTGTCTATGTAAGTGGTATTGCAACTATTAATGTTGGAGTAGTTACCACATTACAGGGAACAAATTTAAATTATAGTGGAATTAGCACTATCACATCTCTGCGTGGTACTACTGCAGAGTATGATACTTTCTATGGTGATGTAGGAATTATCACATCTTTCAATACAACTGGTATTGGAACAATTGAAACAAAATTAAATGTTGGTGCTGGCGGAACAGTTCTTACTGCATTTGTAAATGCTGGTGTTGGATCTGTCGGTATCGGAACATCACTCCCAGCATATACATTAGATATTCGTGGACCAGTTAGTACAGGAGTCACTGCTCTTTATGTTCAAGGTGATGTTAGAATTACTGGTGATATCAATGTAGATGATATTACTTTTGATCAAGCAGATATAAGTTATCTAAATGTAACTGGATTTGCGACAGTATCAAATCTTTTCATTACTGGTATCGGTTCAATCACTTCTCAGGTTGGACTGGTTACTAATATCACTGGAACAAATTTAAATTATAGTGGTATTGGCACAGTTGTTAACTTAACAGGAACTAATCTTAATTATACTGGTGTTGGTACTATCAACACTCTTTATGGAACTGGGGCAGAATTTGATAATCTCTATGCTGACGTTGGTATAGTCACAACTTTAACTGGTACAGATTTAAGTTACAGTGGTGTTGGTACAATTGGAACACTTTATGGAACCAATGCTGAATTTGATAATGTTTACGCAGATGTTGGCATTGTCACTAATGTAACATCAACGAACTTAAATGTAACTGGTATTGCAACAATTGCAACAGTCAGTATTGCTGGTGCTGCATTATCAACTCTAACGGTTTCTCAGTCTACGCAATTAAGTGGTATTACCACAATTAATCAGGCAAGAGTAGATAACGGAATTATAACTTCTCTGAATGTAACTGGAGTATCAACATTATCAACAGTTCAGATTTCTTCAGGAATCATTACCGCTTCATCTGGAATTGTTACTTATTATGGGGACGGTTCTTATCTTACTGGAAATGCAAGAAATCTAACTGCAACAATTGGTATTGGAACTTCAGGTGTTCCTGTTGGATATGGAGTTTCATTCTTAGACTTAAGAGGTCCTGGACTTTCAACAGTTAATTATAATAATGATGTAGGAATTGCAACCATTTTCTTCCAAGGTGGAGGTTCTGGTAGTGCATCTATTGGTATTGGAACAACTCCAGGAGAAGCTTTCCCAGGAATTGTAACAACAGGTAATCTTTGGTATAACAATAATCTTGGTAGATTGTTTATTTACTATCAAGATACTGATAGTGAGCAATGGGTTGATGCATCGCCATCAAACGTTGGTATTATTACTTCATTAATTAATGTATCTTTTGCACCAGGAACTGCAATATCACCATCAATGTATTTTATTGGTGATAATCAAACTGGTTTCTTCTCGCCAACACCTGGAGAATTTACTGTTGTATCTGTTGGATCATCAATACTCAACATTAATCCTGGTGGAATTCGTGTAACTGGTATTGCAACTGCTCAAGATTTTGACTCACTTTCTGATATTAATTACAAAGAAAATGTCACTACTGTTAATAATGCTTTACTTAAAGTAGAGCAAATGCGTGGTGTTAAGTTTGATTGGAAAGAGAGTGGTAATCCTTCATATGGTGTGATTGCTCAAGAATTGGAACAGGTTCTTCCTGAACTGGTTCACGGCAATGACCCCAAGACTGTGAACTATAATGGTATCATTGGTGTTCTGATTGAAGCAATCAAGGAATTAAAAGCAGAAGTAGAGGAACTCAAGAACGCTAAATAATAAAAACTACCTAGTGTATACGAGGACGGTAGATGGCAATTAAGATAGCAGGAACTACTGTAATTGATGACAGTAGAAATATCCAGAATATTGGTGTTATAACTGCCACCAGTTTCGTTGGAGATGGTAGTGCATTAACAGGAGTTGCTAATACAGATTTCATCGTGGGAACATCAATCACGATGACAACTGGAACCTTTACTGGCAATGTTAGTATTGCAGGAACACTAACTTATGAAGATGTAACTAACGTAGATTCTATTGGTATTATTACAGCTAGAAGTGGTATTAATATTACTGGTGGTGGAGGTATTAATATTACTGGTGGAAGTGGTATTATTACTGCAACAAGTTATAGAGGTGATGGTTCACAATTAACTGGTGTTGTATCAGGTATTGAACTTCAGCAGGCAGGAAGTTCTGTTGGTACTTCATTAACAGCAATTAACTTTGCATCAGGAGCTACACTCACAACTGGATCTGGTGGTATTTCAACCATTACGATTGCTGCTGGTGGTATAAGTACCGCAGCGGCATCAGGTGGTTCAATTACTCTTGATCTGAGTTCTGCACAAGACCATAAAGTAACAGCAACTGGTATTACAACCATCACAGTATCTGGTGGTACAGAAGGAGATAGTCATACAGTAAGAATTGTAAACTCTGGTATTGCAACTGTTGGATTTAGCACTTACTTCTTATTCCCATCAGGTTCAACACCAACATTACCAACAGCAGATGGTGCAATTAGTTTAATTTCATTTACAGTAAATAGAGTAGGAGCAGGAGGAACACAACTACTTGCTGGTGCTTCTGTAAACTTTAGTTGAGAGGGTAGATAAATGGGAGTAGCAATTCCTCAGTTAGCACCAGCGTCAGAGGATAGAGTATCTGGTGCTCTGGTTGTTGATGGTAGTGTTAGGTGGAAAAGGCTTGTTGGTGGAGGGACTGCCGCCGGTTATTATTATCTAACAAGAACTCCTGGATCTGCGGGAAATAGGCGTACTTGGACTATAAGTTTTTGGGTAAAAAGGTGTCATCTAGGTGGTGCTGATAATGATGAGAAAAATAAAGTTATTATAGCAACAACTGGAACATCTAATAGTGATTATTTCAGCATGATCTTTAATGGAGTGAGTGGTGAAATATTTGATGTAACGCAATATTTACAATCCACTCTAAAAACAAACAGAGTATTTAGAGACCCCAATGCTTGGATGCACATTCTTGTCAGTTATGATGTTGATAATGCAACAGCAAGTGATAAAGCAAAGTTATATATTAATGGGGTAAGAGAAACAAGTTTTAGTACCACAAATATTTCATCTATGAGTGGTGATTATGGATATAATCGTGCTGCTGCTCATTATATTGGAGTTAATGCTAATGTCCAGGACAGGCAATATTTTGATGGGCATTTATCTCACTTTTATAGTATAGACGGCCAAGCATTAGGTCCTGGATACTTTGGATTTACTGATCCACTCACAAATACTTGGAGACCTAAAAAGTTATCATCAAGTATAGAATTTGGTACAAATGGTTTCTACCTCCCCTTTGATGGTTCTGCACCAATCGGAGAAGATCAATCAGGAAGAGGAAACAACTGGACTCCGGTGAACTTTGGTGGTTCTAATACCATAGAAAAAGCAACAGGAGCACTACCAATCCTGAATACTGATGGTGGTGGTAAGGTTGCAAGACCAGGAACAAGAACTGATGAGAATGCAAGTGATATAGTATTAGCACTACCTCTTGTTGGAAATAAAGAGGATGTTTCTGCAATTGTTAAAGGTAGTGGAAGTAATAAAACAGTCACATCAGTTAATGCAGTTTCTTCTAGTGCTCAAAGTAACTTTTATGGTGGAAGTTGGTATTTTGATGGTACTGATGATTATTTGAGTATTCCCTCAAATGCTGACTTTGCTATGGGAACTGGTGATTTTACCGTTGAATATTGGGCATATTATATTGGTACTGGACCAACAGTAGTTGTAGGAACAACTGGTGGTTTGTGGATAGGTAATAATAATGGATTTAATTTGCGAGCATATGGAGTTGCCGATTTAGTTACAGCACCAAACCAACCTTTAAATAAATGGACACATATTGCGGTTACAAGAGAAGGAACTACTGCAAGAATATTTTTTGACGGAGTATTGAAAGCATCTGCAACAACAAGTTATAATTTTACCCAATCAACTTTGTATATTGGTGGAGATGGAACCACAGAAACTAATGTTTATATACAAGATCTCCGCATCTACAAAGGACTTGCAAAATACACCCAGAACTTCATACCAGCATCCACAGACCCAGATATAGTCCCTGATAGCCCTTCTGGTGTTTCTTATAGTTCTAATGTAGCACTAGTTCCAAGTACTGATGGTGCTGTTGCGTTTGATGGTAGTGGAGATAAATTAACATCCAATAGCACTGATTTTGTTTTTGGAACTTCAAGTTTTACCGTAGAAGCATTTGTATATAAAAATGGAACTTCCACAAAGGTATTATTTTCACAAACAGATAATGATGCAGGAGGAAGAAACGGTATAGCAATAGGTTATCAAAGTGGGGCATTATGGTTATTACAAGGAAATGGAAGTAGTTGGAGTGTAGAAACAACAGCAGGTTCTTTTCCAACGAGTAGATGGGTTCATATTGCAGTAAGCAGAGATTACTCCGCAACTAAAACATATTACTTTATAGATGGTAAATTAGTTTACACATATACTAGTAATATAAATTTGTCTGCTGACAATAATGGTGATATAAAAATAGGTAGTGTTCAAAATTCAGGAACCACTTATGATTGGGATGGTTTTATCAGCAACCTCCACATCGTCAAAGGAACCGCACTCTACACATCAAACTTTACACCACCATCAGCACCACTTACAGCAACAGAAAACACAAAACTTTTGTGCTGTCAGTCAAATACTTCTGCTGCTGATTTTACAACTGCTCCTGGTGATGGTATATCCACACAAATTTATAGTGCAGGTATAACAACAGGCACAGCATTAAATGCATCGGGTAGCACTGGATGGGTTCAAGCGTTTGATGGTAGTACAAGCACACTTGTTTATCCTGGTGATAGTAATGGTTCAACAGAAATTACTTTACAAACACCAGTTTCTTGGAGTAGCACAATAAGAATATATGCTGGACAGAATGGGACTGCTGGAACTAATATCATAGCAAATGGTGTAAATTTAAGTGCTTTACACACTTGGGCTAGTGGTGGTGATTGGCAAGATGTTACTTCAAGTTTGTCTTCTCCATTAACATCTCTAAAACTTATTAATGTTGGCGGACAGGCAAGTAACATTCGTGCTGTTGAGATTGATGGAACTGTTCTAACTGATGCTATTGTAAGAAACGGAAACGCATCAGCAACCAACTTCAATCCTTTCACTGATGATATTGATACACAAAGAGGAAAGCAGAGTGGTTATGCTACTTGGAACCCATTAGAACCAACAGTTGGAACTTTATCTAATGGAAATCTGAAAATGGTTGGTTCCAGTACTACATGGAAATCCACAAAAGGTACAGTTTCAGTTTCGTCTGGAAAATGGTATTATGAAGGTATTGTTAATGGAGCTACATATGGAACTTCTTTTGGAAACATTGCATTTGGTATAGGATGGTATACAACAAAAAATCTATCACCTGCTGTTGATGCAGGAACATCAAGTCTTTATAATAATCTTTTAGCATTTCATAATAATGGGGGATATAATAACTTCGCAACTTGGCAAACAAGTGTCACATCATTAACAGCGGGTGATGTAATTGGTATTGCTCTCAACAAAGATAATAATACTTTTGCATTCTATAAAAATGGAGTTAGTGTTGTTAGTGGCACATTGGCAAATACAACTGATGATTTAAGTCCTTGGATTAATGTTTACTATTCAGATAGTTTCTTTGACTGCAACTTCGGTCAAAAACCATTTAAGTTCCCACCACCAACAGGTTTCCAACCATTAACACTTGCAAATACTCCAAGACCTACCATCGTTCGTCCAGACCAGTATGTAGGGACTGTGACTTATACTGGAAGTGTTGCAACTGGTAGTGCAACACCAGGCGTTAATGAACCACCTACAAGAACCGGATTCTTATTCAAACCAGACCTTTTATGGATAAAGGATAG
>Ga0222713_10001492_pt1 | contig 26135 bp, 35 predicted proteins | sample C33_649DmetaG_FD_165061 | JGI IMG/M metagenome (GOLD analysis project Ga0222713, IMG submission 165061) | Estuarine water microbial communities from San Francisco Bay, California, United States - C33_649D | ecosystem: Environmental > Aquatic > Marine > Unclassified | place: USA: California... | reverse complement strand
AATGTAAAGATTAATCCTCCAGTTGATAGTGAACCAATTCCTACTCAACCTATTACTCCAGAGCCACAATTACCAATTGAACCACCTACTCCTGTAATCGAAGAGCAAGAAACTATTATAGAAGGAGAACCTGTCAAGCCACCTGTAACAAGGGAAGGTATGGCTGAGGTTTCATTAAGTGATGATACTGATACTCAATCTGCTATTCAAGATTTAGGAATACCTACTGAGGCTCCTATTATGCCTAGTCAAGTAGAAGCTCCTGCTGAATTAGATTTATCTGGATATACAATTGATGGTGCAGAGCAATATCAAAATGTTATCCCTACAGAAGTAGAGGATGTAGAACAAATACAAACTACTCCTACGTTTGAAACTATAGACTTATCTAACTTTACAATTGATGGTGCTGAGCAAGGTTTAGATCCAGAGATTAAAAATAAAAAAGAGACAGCTAAAAAAGAGTACGCAAATACTCGTGTTGAAATCGATAATCAAGGAAAAGTAAAAGTTAAACCTAAACCTAAACAACCAGAACAAGAGGCTGATGGTGAATTATACACTTACAAGGAAAGACCTGGCGTTATGTATAAACGCAAAGGCAAAAATGATTGGTATATAGATACTAAAGGAAATGGAAACTTTGTTAAGATTACTAAGAATGCTGAAAGCAGAATTGCTGAATTAGAAAAGAATGCTGTAAAAGTAGGAACTGAAAAACCTAAAATATTCACAAATGCAAATCAGACAATAACTAAAGCTCATGGAAACGTAAATAAATATTTTACAGAATATGATATGTTGACAGCTGGAGGAGATAGGATGATTACAAAAGGAACTAACTTCAGTGAATTAACAAAATCTAATGAGCCTACTAAATCTGATATGTATACTAATAGCGGTCAGATTAACTTTAATTACGATCCTAATTATGCGGGCGCAAGCAAGGAGCAAAGAGCATTATTAGACATGAAAGAATCTAAGCCAGAAGGAACATATCGTTTCCCTGGTAGTGATGCTTTATATGAAAAAAGAGGGAAGGCATGGTTTAAGGATTCAAGTGGAACTGGAAAAAATTATAAGCCTTTATCAAAGGGAGATGTGGCTAAAAGAGAAGCCGCATTAGAAGCTAAAGCTGTTCCTGTTAGTGAATATACTGTTTCATTTAATGTAGCCGCTAATATCGCTCAAACAAAAAAGTTTAAACCAGAGATTAAACCTGTAGATGTAAATTCTGTTCAAGAGATTCAAGAGAAGTATACTTTTGATGAAGCTAAGAATTTTGTTGATAAAGATTTAGTTCAAATGTTTGCTAAGAATCAGACGTTTTCTGGTAAGCAATTAACGGATATGCTTGAACTTCAAAAGCAAGCTAAACAAATAATTGGAGATGGCAACTTTGATCCAATTAAAGGGAAAGCTGTTGAAGGATTAATGACTGATTTGAATGAGTATTTTGATACTGCAAAATCATTTAATGAAAAGGTAAACACTGCTTACTCAAAAAATATTAGTCTAGATAGGCTTTTGCTTGAAGAAAAAAGAAAGGAATATAATGATATATTAGGTGTATCTGGTAGTACAAGTGATTTTCAAGATTCAGCTAAAGAAACATTTGAATCTACATTAAAAATGGTTGATTTTATTCAAGATGCAGTTGATGATGGAAAAATGCTATTTGATAGAGAAAAAGGAGGTTTTAAATTCTCTACAAACACAACCAAAACAGAAAGAGATTACTACGAAAAGAAATTAGGTGAATATTTAGCTGAGCACAAAAAAGTCTTAGGAACAAGGTTTGAATCTATCAATGATGAGATTACTGACCTTAAAGGAACAATGAGGGGAAATTTAGCTAGGATTTCTTCCATTAAAGACAAGATGTCTAAGATGAATAGTGATTCTTCAGAGTATAAAGAATTATCAAAAGAATTATGGTCTTTGACTTCTGAAAATAAACAGATAGATAAGGACATCTCTAATAAGCAATCTTTAAAATCTACTGTATTTCATACGGAGCCTAAGAAATTAGTAGCATCATTAAAGCCAACTGGTTCTGCCCAGGTTATATTTAATGCTTTGCCAGAAAATCTTAGTTCTAAACAAAAATTTGATTTATTCTATAAGCAATTATTAAATAAGAATAATGCATTAGAGAAAGAAAATAATATTGATGGTAAAAGTTTAACTGGTAAGCTGTCTCAGTATGGTAGAGAATTACTTGATTGGGGTGGTTATATATCACTAAGCAAAGAGGAGAAGGAATGGCTGGACAATAAATCAATGTTGAATCAATTATCTCCATTGTATTTCAATAATGATTTTGGATTTACTGAAACATCAGGTGGATTTTATGATTCATTTGTAAATAGCTTTGGTCAATTATTAGCTCCAAAAGCATCAAAAGCTGCTGGATATATAAATCAATCTGAAGCTGCTAATACCATAATGAATACATTAGCTGAGCAAGGATTCGGTAAAGATGATATTGTAGATGATAATTATTTAAAAGCGTTAAAAGAAAAATCAAATGTAGATTTTTGGAGTAGAGAACAATTTGGAGGAATGCTTGGTACTACGGCTGGTATTATCGCTCCATTAATTGTAACTAAAAAAATACCTGCAAGTTCACTTAGATTAGTTGGAAGAGTAGAGAATCTAGTTACTAAAACTAAGAATGCTGAAAATTTAGCTTTGTTTATGACTAGAGCTGAGAATGTATTTGACAGTACGTTGAAGGCTACTAAGTATGGAAAGTATCTAGTTAACCCAATTAAGACTGGATTAGAATTTGAAGCTACTGGTAGAATATTTGGGTCTACACAAGATGAAATGTATTTCTTGTCTGGTTTTACTGGAGGTATTGCATCTGAAGCATTTGCTGGGTTAGTTTCTAAAATGCCAGCTAATAAAGTTTATGGCTATATGAAGTCTATGTTTGGAGGACAAACAGACAAAGCTGTAAATGTTATTAAGAAAATAGGAGAATTAAATACTCGTGGACTTGTTGAAACAGCAGAGGAATTTGGAAATGAGTTATCCAATATATATACTGATGAATTAAGAACTAAGGGATTCTTTGATGAAGTTAAAGCACAATTTGGAGACTTAGATAGAGTTCAAGAATTTGTTATTTCTACATTCATTATGGGAGCTGCATTTGGAATTGTTGACTCCGATAAGAAAAGAGCTGCTTATGATTCCTTGTCTCCAGAAAAGAAAGCTCAAGTGGATGAAGTATTAAGCTCTGTAAAGCAAGATATGGAATCCGCTGAAGATAAAGTAGATGAATATGTTGATGAGCAAACAGAAGAAGTAGAAAGAAAACAACAGTTTGAAAAAGAACCTCAGAAAGAAGTTAAGACTGATGACTTAGGTGAAATACAATTTGATGCTGAAAACGTAACAGACGTATCTGAAGGAAGACCAAGCGTAGTTGCTGAATCTAAAGAAGAGCCATCGTCATTTACAGAGCCTATTGATTTTGATAAATTAGAAGAAAATGCTGAAAAAGACCAAACAGGGATACCAAGTGAAGAGCGAAAAGGGGAAGAACCTATCGAAACCCAACCTGTCACTGAAGCAGGCGAAGAAACGCCTAGCCCTAGTGGAGTGGTTCAAGAAGAACAAAAAGTAAATCAAAAAGAAATTGATGATTATAAATCTTCATTAACTAGAAAAATAGAACAACTTCAAGGAGATGAAAGATATAGTTCACAGCTTTCAGAATATGAAGAGGAATTAAAGCAAATAAATGAAGATCCAAACTTATTCTTCTCTAAAAGAAAAATAGATGATGAAATAAGAAATATTCAAATTCAATCAAATAGAACAAGAACTGATTTATCGGATAAAGTTAAATCATTAATGGATAAGCGTGAAGCTCTTTATGCTCAAGAAAAAAAATCAATATTTTTCACTAAAAAGAAAGAATTAAAAGCTTTAGATGAAGAAATAGATAATGCTTTAAAAGAGATGAAATCTCTAAATGACAAAGAGTTTGAAGAAGTATCCAATCTAAGAAAGAAGCAAGAAGACCTTGATAAACAAAAAACAGCTCCAGTAGCTACAGAAACAACAACTCCAACAGCTACAGAGATAAAAACCGAAGGGCCATCTACGGAAGTTAAAACTTTTGCCGATAGAATGGTTCAAGAAGAACAAGAAGTAAATTTATCAGATAGGTCAATAGATGAATTAGAAAAAAGACAATCTGAAATTGAAGGGTCAAAAAAAGAAGAAGAAAGAAAAGAATTCAATCAGATTGATAAAGAATTAGAAAAAAGAGAATGGCAATCTGTATTAAATGCTCCTTTAGTTGAAATCAATGATGTTGTTGATGGTTTAATTGAGAAAAATACAAAAATGCCAAATGGCTTTGGTTCTTATATTGACAAATCTGATGCTAGACAAACAAAACAAGTTGCAGAAAAATACTCAAAAGAAGTAAGTAAAGAAGAAGCTAAAAAAGATTTTAAAGATGCTTTCTTTGGAAATCCTAGTAGTTCTTATTCAGATGGATTAAAATTAAGAGAATCAGTTAGAGCTTATACAGAACAGGGTGGCTCATTTAAAGAATTGTTAGGTTCAGTTCAAAAAGAATTTGAATCTGATGGATTCACAGAGCAAGATGCTGCTAATGTAATTAATAGAAAATTACAAGAAATTCAAAACAAAGGATTATCGGAAACAGCTCCTAAAACTGAAACAAAAGTAGAAGAAAAAGTAGCTATTCCAGAAACTACAATGTTTAATGAAGCATCTGATATTAAAAAGATAAGAAATAAACAAGAAAAAACTGCTGCTGAAACTGCATTCCAAGAAAAACACGGAGTGTCATATAAAAAAGTATCAAACATAAATACTAACTTTGCTACTATAGTAAAGAACCTAGAAAATAATAACTTAATAGAAAAAGAGTGTTAAAATGAAAAGATTACTTACGCCAGATGAAGTAGAAATGATTAACAAGTTAGGAGTTGAGGAATTAACTGCTAGTCAAACATATCTACATTTATCCAATACAATGAAGACTATTGGATTTTTCGGAGCTGAAAAGTTCTTTATGAATGAATCTAATAGCGAAAGAGAGCATTACAATAAGCTTGAGGCATTTATGAATGATATGAACGAGCAGATTGAGGTTCGTACATTACAGGCTGTTAATATTGAAATTGACGATTTAATGGAAGCTTTTGAGCACGCATTAGAAATGGAGATGAATCTATTGGGTCAATATGAAGAAGCATATAAAAAATCAAGTCCTAAACTCCAAGCTCTTATTCATCACTTTTTAGAATTACAAGTGGAAAGTGTTGGTGAGTATGGAGATTTAATTGCTCGATTGAGTAGAACTGCTGAGCCTATTTTAATTGACCAAGAATTAGGAAAATAATATGGCTAAGCCTTGTAAGTATAGATTACCTGGTCAAGACACATGGATGTCTGAGAATGAGTTTAAAAAATCATTAGCTGATGGTTTATTAGATAAGTTTATATTAGATGACAAGGCATCTATTCCTTCTTTAAGGGGATTTAAAGCTGATCCTACTGCTGCTCAGAAGTTCAAGACCCCTGTAACTGAGGCTGCTCCTAAGGTAGAAGAAGTAACTCCAACTGAAGTGGAAACTGAAATAGCACCCGTAACAGAAACAAAAGCTGAGCCAACTGCTAAAGCTGAACCTAAACCAACTACTGAAAAAGTAGAACGTAAAGGAGCCGTAGAAGTAGAAGCTGAAACTAGAAGTGGAACTAAGGTTACTTATAAAGCTGAGATATTACCTAACGGAAAAGTAACTGTTCAGTCTACTGCTGAAGCACCATTTGGAGGTCAAGCAGAAAATCCTAAAATATCTAATCTTGAAATACAAACAGATGCTAATGGTAATCGATATGTTGAGACTAAGAGTGAAACCAGAGTATACATTGACAAGGTTAAAGAAGCTCCTAAAGCTAAAGAAGCTCCTGTCAAAGAAGAAGTAGAAGGTAAAGGAAAGCCAACGAAAGTCAAGATATACGCTAGAGAACCTAAGCTAGACGATAGGGGTATGCCTATTATTAGTAAGTTTAATCAAGAAGTTGAGTTTACTAAAAATAAAAGAACTGGTAAGTGGGAGACTACTGATAAAGCTGGCAATAAAATTGAAGCTACAGAAGATCAAGCTGCTAGAGCTGATAAAGCACTTGCTGAACAGCCTAAAACAACTAAGCAGAAAATCAGTGATGCATTTGATAAGCTGAAGATTGATACAAAAGGAAAGGCGTTTACTATTCCTATTCCTCCAGGTATTTACAATGACATAATTGAAGGAGCTAAGCAATTAGTTCTTAAAGGAATTGATATTGCATCTGCAATTAAACAAGCTACTTCAAAAGCATTAGCAGCTCGTAAATTAGCTGATGATGTTGTTAAGAAGGTGCAAGATTATACCAATAGTAAAGAGTTCACGGATAAAGTAAATGAAGCTGTAGAGGGTCAAGAAAGAGTATCTGGAATTAAAAAATCTTTAACATCTAAAGAATCTAAAGAATTAGCAGAAACTGGAATTGAAAGAATGACAATTAAAGAAGCTCTAGATGCTGGTCAAGCTGCAATTGAAAGTAAAGAAGTTGTTCCAGATAAATTAATCGCCTCAATTATTGGGAATTATAATAGAACAACAGGTCAATATGACAAAGGGAAAGCTAGGCCTCTTACTGCTGTTGAAACGGCAGCTATGGTTTATTATAAAACAAATCTTGATAATGATTTAGAAATATCTTATCAAAATCTTAATAAAGCTATAGAATCCAATAATGTAATTGATGAAAGTGATGCAAGAGCTGAAATAGCTAGGCTAGAAGAAAAAATAGCTGAGTATGAAGTAATGGCGAATGTTACTGCTTATCAACAAGGTTTATCCTTGAAGCTTCGTTCTATGATGCTTAATTCTGAATACGATTTAGTTAAGCAAAAAGCTAAAATTAGAGCAGAGTATGGGGGTAAAATTCCAGCTGATGTAGAAGAAAGATTAAATGAACTAGATAGACAACTAAGAGAAACAAATGCTAAGTTAGCTGAATTAGAAAAGAAAAGAACAAAAGCAGAGGATGAAGAAGTAGTCAAAAATATAAAAGAAACCAAGGATACTGAGAATAAATCTGCTGTTTCTAAAGATGGTAAAATTAAAATACCTACTGCTGATATTAGACAAGCTGTATTAAATGGAGCTGCAACTATTGATGAAGTTGTTGATGCTGTTAGAGATTCAGTTAAAGCTAAATTCCCTAAGGCTACTGATAGGCAGATTAGAGATGCTATAACTAATTATGGTAAATCTAGAACTGAAACTAAAGACGCTATTCAAAAGAAAATAAATGAAATGAAGAGAGTGGGTAGACTACTTTCTGAATTAGAAGATGTTCAAAAGGGAATTAAGAAAACTAAGAATAAAATTAAAAGAGATGCCCTTACTGAAAGAGAAATAGAATTAAAGCAAAAGATAAAAGAAGAATTAGCTAAGATTCCATTAACAGATGAAGAGATTGCTGATTTACAATCTGAAAGATTAGAAAGATTTAAAAAGACATCTCAAAAGGCAATAGAAGAATTACAAAAGAAGATAGACAATAAAAACTTTGATAAAAAGAAAAGAGATCCATTATTAGAGCTAGATGAGGAAGCCGCTAAATTAAAAGCAAAAAGAGAAGAGGTTAAATTTAATTTTGATTTAGAGTATGAAAAAGCTCAACGTCAAAATATGGGATTAAAAGACAAATTTATTGAGCAATTAGGAAGAGTACTAAACGCGCCTAAAAGCTTAATAGCTTCATTAGACTTTTCGGCTCCATTTAGGCAAGGTGCTATTTTTACATTAAGTCAAAATCCAATTAAAACACTTAAGCAAATAGGAAAGCAATTTGAGTTTTGGTGGAGTGAAAACAGTTATAATGACTGGTTAAATGGAGTGAAGTCATCTGAATACTATCCTTTATTAAAAGCTAGTGGATTATATATAGCTGAAGAGAATGCTAAATTGACTGCTGCCGAAGAAGCATTTATGAGTAACTTCATGAATAAAATTCCATTAATAGGTAAGACAAGAGTTCTAAAATCAAACAAAAAATTATGGGGTCTTGATTTGTATGGAAGAGCTGAAAGAGCTTATACTGGATTTCTAAATAATTTAAGGGTTCAAGCTTTTTTAGACATGGCTGAAAAAATGCAAGATGCTGGTATTTCACCTAAAACAAATTTAGATGAATTTAAATCTTGGGCTGATTATGTAAATAATGCTACAGGTAGAGGAACTGGAGGCAAAAACAAAGTAGGAACTGCATTTAATGTATCTGCACCTGCTTTATCTACAGTATTTTTCTCTCCTAGATTTTTATGGTCAAGATTAAATATTTCTGGCATTAATCCATCTATGTATTATAGAATGAGTCCTATGGCTAGAAAGAAAGCAATTAAAAGAACTTTAGGATTCTTTGCTGCCTCCACTAGTATTTTAGCTTTTGCTGGTTATTTAGCGAGTCTAGATGATGATGATGAAACGTATGTTGAATACGATCCAAGAAGTTCTGATTTTGGAAAAATAAGAATAGGAAATACAAGAATTGATATTTTAGCTGGAACTCAACAGATTTATAGAACTTTAGCTCAATTTGCAACTGGAGAAAAGAAAAGCACTACAACTGGAGAAATAAAAACACTAGGTGAAAAATACGGAGATAAAACTAGACTCGGTGTGGTTGGAGATTTCTTTGCTAATAAATTCTCTCCTATTATGTCAACTATATATAAAAGATATGCTTTGACAGAACCAGAGAAAGAAATGAGAAAAGAAGAAGGAGAGCAAGAAGCCGATATAGCATCTATAATAAAAGATTTAACGATTCCATTATATGCTCAAGATATAGATAATTTAGCAAAAGAACATGGAGCTGGATTAGCAACTGTATTTACTCTGTTAAGTATTAATGGTCTTGGTATTCAGAATTTCGCGCCAAAAGAAAAATCAGTTAAACAAGCTCCAGCTATGGATGATTTTGAAAAAAGTTTATACGAAGATGATTCCTACACTGACTTTGAGAAAGAAGAACAGAAAATGCTAGAAGGCTTCTAAAAATAAGTATTGAATAAAAGTTTAAATTTGTAAATAAAAATGGCAACACCGATAAATAACCCATTTAAAGCTTCATTACTAACTGATGGATGTAGTTCATTAGAATTGTCTTGTGACTGTAAGAAAATCACATTTAAGGACACTTCTAACTACACTACAAACGATTTACCAGGTCATGAGTCTGATGACTTCTCAAGCCGAAAAATCACTATCACCAAAGCAGACGGAAGTACATTCACATATATCACAGTAGATATTAGAAACAATGATCCTGTAACATATCCATTGGATAAGCAAGGGGTGACTTATAGTATTATTCCTTCTCATTTTGTATCTAACAATACGTTTAGTTATAGCTTTATAGGTACTGATTCAGATGGGATTTATTCAGTTGAATTATGTACTTATCCAAACTGGCGTTCAGATGTTTATTATCAAGCGTTTCTACAACCTATCGTACTTCGTAATGGCAAGCTTTATAAAGCTACTACATCTTCTACTGATGTTGATCCTGAGACTGATACAAATAATACTTATTGGTCTCTTTATACTGATACTTCTACCTGTAGTGATACTCGTTACTGCAATACGCAGAAAATCGTAGTATTATGTATTTCAGTAATGGATTGCTATCGTAAGGCTGTAGCAGATGCGTTCTGTGGAATGCAGAAGGCTCCATGTAAAGATATGTGTGATAATAAAGCATTTATGAAAGCTATGAAGATGCGAGTAGTAATGGATGGATTAGAATTTGCTTCTTGTGGATTTGATTGGGAAACTGCTCAAGACCATATAGATATTTTAAAATCACTTTGTTGTTGTAACTAATGAGCTGTAATTGTCCTACTCCTAATCAATGCGCTGATACTACAGAAGTTTGCTTATGTGGTGCAACATTGAATATATATAACTCTACTGGAGTTTTAGTTGAGACTATTCAAGCGAATACATTTGAAGGTGAAGGAGGCACTTATTACGAAGTATATAATTCTACTGCATTTGAATCTGAGTTAGGAGTTGGATATATATTGACTATTTACTACAATCCTATTTTAAGTAGATGGGAAATGTCTTATTATAATGAGGATTTAGATTTAAATATTGTAATAGGTGTATTGTATGGATTGCAATCAACTGATTGTCCATTAAATAACTGTTGGGATTTAGATTGTATTGCTGTAGCATTAAATATACTTGGTGTATTCGATAGTTATTTCTCTTGGCAAGGAGTATATAATATTGCCAATAAAAAGTCTTATACGTTTACAAGCGATTGGTCTGGTCCAGATATAAACTATGAATTGTATTGGGCTCCTGATTCTTCTACAGTACCTGGATCTGCTGCTCCTTCTGGAACTCCTGCTTGGATACTACAAGAAGAAGTAAGCCCTGGCGTTTGGGCTACTACTGCTTATTTATTCAATTCTAATCCTTGTCCTTATGGGCAATATATAGCTGAATTTGGAGGGCCAGATACTAGGTTCTCATTTACTGATTTAGGTGTTACTGGATTCGACATGAAAACAATAGCCACTGATTGTGGTTGTTGTGATGAATCTTTAATAATAGATGTTACTTATAATAGCGCAACTTATGAAGATATAATAGCTAATGTTGTTAAAGATGAATATGGTAATGTATTAGCTATTAATGGCAAACAATATTACTCATTTGTTCTTCAATTAATTCCTTATCCTTATACATTTTATTTATACTATACAGGTACATCTTGGGTAATGAGTGATTCTCTAGATGGAGAAGGAGCTATTTACGCTGAACTTTTATCTACTAATGATTGTCCATTTGGATCATATATGTTAGCTAGAGGTCCTGTTTCATTATTTGATGTAATAGGTTCTGAGTGTTTTGATTGTTGTGATTATTATGCACCAAGGAATCGAAATTTACTAAAGAAAAAGAAAGCTATCTTTGTTGAGGAAATAGCTTCTATAAGAAATAAGGAGATATTCGGATTGAAATGTGGACCAGAATGGAGTGATTTATTCAAGAAGCATTTAATCTTTGATGTGTTGTGGTGCTTACCTTACGGAGTGTTATGTGACGATGAGGGGCAGTGCTTGATAAATAACTTAAATGAAAATTGTAATTGTTAAGATATGAGCTGTACTAATTGTAATAAGTCAAATTGTTCATGTTCAGATAACTGTCCTAATAGAGTATCTGATATAACTACATTTGATTGTAATAGTTTTAATGTTATTGAAGTTCCGTGTGACGCTTCTTTATGTGATGTTCTAGGATTGTTGGAAGCTTATACAACCAATATGGTTAATGAGCTGTCTGAGATGACTAGTGTTGTGATAGATGTTGATAATTGCATTGGATTAGAAGCTGGAACTTATAGCATTCAACAAGTGATAGATGCTATATTAGCTAAGCTATGTGCTTGTCCATTACACGCATTAATATCTTTAAATGAAAATGGAACATTAACTGCAAATGTTACTGGCGGTATAGCTCCTTACACATATCAATGGAGTATCGCTGATAATATTGTTGGAATTGTCATTGATGGTTCTTCAACTTCTGATACTGTAACAATTATTGATGGCGGATCTGAATTAGCTAACTCTGGATTAGTTAAAGTTGTTGTGACTGATGCTAATGGATGTAGCGTAAATGATGTGTATTTTTATTATATTCCAATTATTCTTTAAAATAAATTAAAATGAGTATACAAGTTAATAACACGGACAATCAATTAAACATCATAGTAAATGGTGTATTAGATGTGTATAATGTAAAAACTATCAAGTCTGTAAGCAGAGCTATAGATGTTAATGGGAATTATTATATCTCTATAAACTTTATCGCTAACGATAAGAATAATTCAGTTCGTATTCCATTGTATGAGGTTACTTCTCCTGTTGGGTGGACTAACGATACTACTGGTGCTATTGCTGCTGTAGAAGATATTAGAGATTGGCTGAGCGAAGTTGTAGAAGTTCAGATTAGCGAGGCTAATGATAGTATTCTAGTTTATGGATGGGATGGCACTACAAATAGAAAGATTAAGACTGATGCTAATGGCGAGTTACAAGTAGATATATTAACTACCCCTGGAACATTTGCTGAAGATTCTGCTCATGTATCTGGCAACACAGGTTCATTTGTACTAGGAGTTAGAAATGATTCTAATGCTGCTATGACATCTGCTAATGGTGATTATTCTCCTGTGGCTGTAAATAGTGCAGGTGCTGTTGCAATTCAAGATGGAGGTAACTCTATCACAGTAGATGGTGGTACAGGTGTTCAAAGAACTCCTACTATAACAAGAACATCTGCAAATTCATCTGTAGCTGCTGGAGCTTATTCAGTATCTTTTGCTAGTGTAGGAACTGCTAATGCTATTGTTGGCGGAGCTACATTAAAACCAGGAGAAACAATTAATTTTGATGCTGGAGCAATCAATAATACTTTAGGGTCCATATCTTATGATTCATCTGGTGTTGGTGCTGAATTATTGATTATTAAACTTACTTAATAGTGGGTACACAGATTGAAATAAATAATTTTAATCCTTATACTATAACAGGTGGATTGTATGCTCAGACAGGCAACAGCACTCCTATTGTAGGAACTACACCTGGAGATTTACTTGATGGTGGAGTAGGTACTCTTAGTGTACCTGCTAATTTTTTTAAAGTAGGAGATTCATTTAAACTAGATATTGGAGGAGTAGTAAGCTGTGCAAACAATCAACCACTTTATCTTGCAGTTACTTCTAATGGAACAATACCATTAGCATTAGTAATTGTTACACTTGACACAACAACAAATAAAAACTTTACTTTAAATATATGGTTTACTATAAGACAAATAGGAGCAGCAACTGTTGCAAATATACAATCTTTTGGTAAGTTTACTTATAGTAAAGATGCAGCATCTACATTTGAAGGTTTAGATTTTAGTTCTGAAAATACAACTACTTTTGATACTACAATAAATAACACTTTAAGTGTAAAGGCAGAATGGAGTATTAACAACCCATCTAATTCTATTTATACAACAATGGGAGTTTTAACAAAAATATATTAATGGGTACTAGTATTAATTTTGATAAGATATTAGGTTATAGTAAAGGGTGCAATATAATGTTAGCAAATATTGGTGCTCAATTACTTCTTGACACATACCCAAATGCAGCAGTTGCTTATTCACTTAGAAAATTATCTTCAAGTTATTCAGGTAATTGCATTAGGGTTAGACGGTCAAATGATAATGCAGAACAAGACATAGGATTTAGTGGTAATGATTTAGATACAAGTTCATTAAGTTCTTTTGTTGGTGCAAACAATGGATTCATAACAACTTGGTATGACCAATCAGGAAATGCTAATAATGCAACACAAGCAACGGCAGCTAATCAGGCTCAAATAGTTGCAAGTGGTACAATTACAACAGACCCAGTAAGCGGTAAAATATCTTCTTTATGGACAAATGATTCTTATGTTTTAGGTTCGTCAATTACAATGACACAAACACATTTTAGACTTGGGGTATTTAATAGAACAGCATCAGGAACAAGGATTTATGGCATTGGGGCAAATGCTTCAACGCCAAAAATAGGAGGGTGGGATGCAAGTAATGCTATTGCTTCAGGGTATGGAACAGGAACGGCAACACATTCAGCAAGTAATACTTCAACAGGTAAATTAATGATGACAGTATTAAGAGATTCAAGTAACAATGTAAAATGTTGGTTAAACAATACAGCTTTAACAACAGGCACAAGTTCAGGGACATCAAACCCGATTACTTATTTTGGTGCTTTTTCAACAGTTACAACGGCAGGATATAAGCAAGAAGAGGTATATTGGGCAAGTGACCAAGAGAGCAATAGAACAGGAATTGAAACAAATGCAAATAATTATTGGACAATATACTAATGGAAATAACAGGCTACAAATACACGAATGAACAAGAGGCAATAGATGCACGTAAACAATGTGCAGATTATTATGGTTTACCTAAAACACCCGAAGACGTAACTAAATACTGGGTTGATTATAATGAAGCAAGTTTAGATAATCCTATATTTTGGTACATTATATTTGATTCAAGTATTGAGATGATATTAGGACAGCCAACAACATTTGAAGTAACAATAGAAGAATGAGAACAGCAGTACAAGCATTTCAAACAACATTAAGTAGAAACATATAACTGAATAATTAATTTTAGTAATTTAGCAAAATGAAACAGATTCTTACTAAGATAGTATCAACAGCAGGTTATAGAGATGCAAATCATTTTATTGATAGTTCATTTCATCCATATTTAACAGGAACCTGCGCTACGGTAAGTACAGTATTTGCTGGAATTGCTTATTATTTTAATGCTGTGTTTGGAATTGTTCTTCCTGTAGGTATTGGTATTATTTTATTATTTGGTCTTGAATTTTACACTGGATTAAAAGCTTCTAAACTAGAAGGAAAAAAGTTTGACTCAGAGCTTTTTGGTAAGGGGTGGTTTAAGTTATTTGTTTATATGCTTATGATTGGTATCTCTCATGCTATGGCAAACAACATTCAAATTAAACCTATATTTGGAGTTGTATTCAATGTATATGAATGGTTGCATTATGCATTCTACAATTACATTATAATCAACTTAATCTGGTCTAATTTAGAGAACTTTAAGAGATTAGGATGGACAGAGTATTATCCAATTCTTAGAAGACTTTCTAAATATATAAAAGATGAACCTATTAAATTAGATAATGATGGAAAAGAATCTTAAAGAAAGATGGAATGCTAAGACCCCTAAATTCTGGAAAAGAGTTCAGCGTTGGGCAATTATTAGTGGAGCTGTTGCTGGAGCTATTATAGCTGCTCCTGTAGCTTTACCTGCTGCATTAATAACTACTGCTACTTATGTGGCTGCAATAAGTGCTACTATAGCTACTACTTCTCAATTAACTATTGAAGATAAAACTGAGGACAAATGAGTTACGACTGGTTGAAATCTGAAACAGCGCCGAAGATATTAGTAGCTGCTGTTAAACAACTAGGAGTAAAAGAAATAGTTGGTAAAGCACATAATCCTGTTATTCTTGGATGGGCAAAAGAGCTAGGTTTAGATAAAGTTTATACTGAGGATGAGATTCCTTGGTGCGGATTGTTTATAGCTCATTGTTGTCATGAGGCGGGAACACAAGTAGTAGATAGGCCTTTGTGGGCTTTAAACTGGGCTAAATACGGAAATAAAGTAGACACACCAATGTTAGGTGATATACTTACATTTAAAAGAAATGGTGGTGGTCACGTAGGAATTTACGTAGGTGAAGATCAATTTTATTACCATGTATTAGGTGGAAATCAAAATAACTCCGTGAGTATATCTCGTATTGCTAAGAATAGATTACATCAAGCAAGAAGAACGGCATGGAAAATTGCACAGCCTGCAAGTGTACGTAAAGTAATATTAGAAGCTAAAGGAACAATAACAACTAATGAACAATAAAATGGGAAGGAAAAAGAAAATTGAAGACTTCGAGGTAGAAGTTAAAACTAAGAAAGCTAGTGTTAAAGTAAAGAAAGAGGGGAAGAATGTAGATGCAGAGGTTAAGACTAAGAAAGTTAAGGCATCTGTAAAAAAAGATGAAACTAAGAAAGAATTTGTCTTGGATACCGACAATCTAGACGTTGTAGTAACTGAGGAGAATGGAGAAGTTAAGGCAGAGGTTAAGACTCAGAATGGCTTTTTAAGAGCTGTTGGTAATGCTGCTGTTAAAGTATTCTCTCGTAACTTTAGAAGAAAGAAATGAGAAATTCATTAGCTGGTAGCCGTTCTGGTAAATCTAAGAGCGCTAAGTATTATCAAGAAAATCCTGACGCTAAAAAGAAGAAGGATGATTATAATACTGAGTATCATTCTACTCCTGCTCGTAAGAAATACAGAGCCGCATTACAAGCTTTGAATAGAGATAAGGGAACGCATGGTAATCTCGATGGGATGGACGAAGCCCATGTTTCTAAAACTAAAACTAGAAAGCAATCTCAATCTAGGAATCGTGCGGATAAGAAAAGAAAATTCTTTAAGTAATGGCAAAACAAGTTTCTACTACTGGTAAATTAATTAAGTCTAAGAAGAAAAGACCAGGCGTTCATTCTAAGAGTTCTACGAGCAAGATAAAGACTTCTAAGAATTACAAGAAGCCTTATAAATCACAAGGTCGTTAATCAATCTCTACGATCAACTTCACGTTCACGTTTTTGAACGTATCATTTATTTTTTTAAGGAGTAGGATTCCATGTGGTCCTCTACCTTCTTCTGTCATAAGGAGTAATCCTTCTTTAACATTTATTTTCTTAGCGAATGGTTCAGCGTGTATTTTAAGATACTGAACTCTAATCATCTCGATCATCTCACCAATATCCTGTGGTGTAATATCTAATGTATATTTCTCCATTTTATTTCTGTTTAATGTAGTCATTAATAAATCCTATCCCTACGAGTATATTCATTCCAAATGAAGCTATAATCTCGTATACATCTTCATACACATTAGTTGTTAGATGCACATGACCTACTACCCAGAATGGAATAGCTAGATTCTGACTTATCCAAGACAATGTATATGATAAAAAGTTCTTCATGTTTTAAAAAATGCAGGCCCCGCTCCCTGCTTGGTGCTTGTACTTTGCACTATTAAGCGTTTACATTATATCAGAACGGCACATTGTCATCATCCATAGACATAGGAGCAATTGATTCACTCGTTGTTGTCTTAGGTTGATTAAACTGACGTTCTTCTGTTTTTCCTGCTGCTTTAGCTAATGTTTTGTAAGATGTACATGAGATTTCTTTCATCTGATTTTTCTTTCCTTCTTTATCAGTCCACTCATTTGTGTTAATGCTACCTTCTACATAGATAACATCTCCCACTTTTACAGATGAAGCTCTCTCTACTAATCCAGGAATAGCAAATATCAATCTATGCCATTCAGTTTTGTTTTCCCATTTGTCACCTTTCTTATAACCATCTGTGGTTGCTAATGACATTTGAATTATCTTCCTACCAGTGCCAAATTCTTTTGGCTCTACTGAGCCTACTCGCCCAGCTAAAATTACTTTGTTAATGTTCATCTTACTTAATTTACTTTATTAAACTATTTACATATTCACGAGTTTGCTTCTGTGTCTTAACCCAAACAACATCTGTAAAGATTTCATCTTTCAGTAAGTTTTTAAGCATCTTATATTTAAGTATTGAGACAGGCGTAGGTAAACCCTTGGTATCTAAGTAGATTGTTTTTCCTTTATTCTTAATTACAAAATCTACGACTATTGTTGTTGCCCTTATTTTTTCTCCGTTGTAAGTAAACTTATCTATAAGTGTTATCTGCTTTTGAAATTCGAAATCAATCTCTGCTTCTTTGAGTAATTGATAACAGAAGAACTCCAATTTTGAATCAAACTTTAAATTGTCTGACTCAATCTTTTTATTACCATATTTATTTCTGGCTTTAAACAATGTGTTCTTTACCGTAGACTTCCACTACTATATCTCCATGCACTTGCTGAGGGAACTTAACTTCCACTCTGCTTTCTAATCTCTTCTCAATAGCGTTATACATCTTGAATAACATTTTATCTAAGATGTTTAGCTTATTAGCTATCTTCTTCTTGATTTTCATAGATGTTGTCTGAGCTTCTATTTCAGCTATCTCTTTAGCTACGTCACTATTCTTATAAACACTAAAGTCTCTTTCGATTATTGGACGAAGGTTAGGTGATCTATAAGATTCTGGTTTCATTACTTTACCATCTTCTCTAAAGATTGCTTTACCATCTGGCCCTAGCTTAGTCATATTGGAAGAGTGAACCTCATCGAATAGCATAATAAGTCTATCTGATAAGCCATGCTCATGCGCCGTACCAAATGTGATATATAAGATGTCACATAAGGCATCTGATACTTCTAGGATGTTTACAGCTTCTCTTAGTTCTTTTACTTCTTCCTCTAAGAGTCTTTGTCTTAGGGCTGCTCTCTTCTTAGACAACATTTTAGGCTGAGAAGGAGTCTTTATTCCAAATGCTTCTTGGAATTTTCTTACGTTTAAAATCTGTTTTTCCATTACTTTACAAATATAATTTAATCCTTGTTATAATCAAACTCGTATGATAGATTAGACATGAACTTGATGTTGTTTATTTCTTTTAAAGTGAATATCACATCATCGAATTCTCCTTTATGTATAAATCTATCGTATATAGCTTTGTATAACCTGCGTTTCTGCTTCTCTGTTGCAATATCTCCATCATGCATGATAAAAGGATGCTTTTCTAATCTAAACGTCCTTAAATCGTATTTTCTTAATTTAGCTCTTGATTGTGGAATCTTAGCATCTACTACGACATCTGCTACATAAATCTTAGGTTGAGGTTTAGTTTCCATCGTCTTCGTTTTTATAAGATTTAAAATGTTTCATTATGGCTCTAACATACTGCATTGTCTTTCTGAAATACAGCTTATCATGTCGGCTTTTAAATCCATTTGGTTTAATTCGTTTTTTCATTTCTCAATCATTTTATCACTAATAAATATCAAATCTACTGTTTTTACTAATGTCATCATATCATTTCTTCCTTCTCTAGAATATAACTGATACAACGTAGGCTTCGCACATCTTATCTTATCCTTACACTTATCGGCTATCATCGCTTGTAGTTTAATCTTAGATACCATTACATAGTAATCCTTCATCTCAAAGGCAAAATAATCAGCATCACCATACAACCAACCTTTATTTCCGTGAACATTCTTAATTTCAACGTAGTGAAAGTTTTCATTAGGCTCCTGATCCTCACGATTGATTCTACGCATCGCCTTGACATCTATCTTGATATCGATTTTAACATCCCAATGTTCATAAATATCTTCTTTGTTAGATGAAAAAGATACTTTATTGAACATATCCAATGCTCCAACAAACTTTCTTTCTACTGCTTGAAAGTTCTTATAGTTATTTTCGTATTTACTATTCATTAGCCAAAAGGTTTATCCCAATCAAAATCATAGTTGGGTTTTATTTGTTGCTGTACATAAACTTCATTGTATTCATCTCTGTCATCAGGATTCTTCCAAGCAGGAATGTTAGAATCAAACTTGAGTTGTATATCTTCTAACTCGCCATCTCTATGCTTGGCAATAATAGCATATCCATCATCAGCTAAAGGATTATTCTGTCTTTCATTGACATCCATATAGTAGCCAGCACGATATAGGAACATAACGATGTCAGCATCTTGCTCAATGTCACCAGACTCTCGTAAGTCAGATAGCATTGGTTTCTTATCGTTTCTATGCTCTACTGCCCTAGATAACTGAGCCAAAGCAACTATTGGAATCTTGAGTTCATTAGCTAAGTCCTTCAATCTACGAGATACATCACCTACCTCATTGGTTCTATTCTGAGCTCCAGGAGAAGTAATCTTCTGTATGTAATCTACAACAACGTAATCTAAGCCCTCTGAGTGCTTCATTTTATAAATCAATGATAATACATCAGCAATAGTAAAAGAACCCGCTACAATGCGTAGATTTGATTCTATGATGCGTTGCCTTGCCTTCTCATACTTCATGACTTCGCTTGTGTGTAGATTACCACGTTTAATATGGTAACCAGGGATTCCACTATCAACAGCTATGATTCTCTTCATTACTTGTACTTCATCCATCTCACACGAGATAAACAATCCCTTCTTGTTGTTCTTAATAGAAGCGTGTCGCATGATACCTAGTGCGTATTGTGTCTTACCCATCGCAGGCCGAGCAGCGACAATGATGAGGTTAGTAGGTTGCATACCAGATGTTACAATATCAAATCGTTTGTATCCAGTTTCAATACCACTAACTCCTTGATGTGATGCAGCATCAGCCATTCTTTTGTCAAGCTCGGCTAATAAGTCTTCATTCGTAAATTCTTTCTTATTGACTAATGCTTTGTACTTGTTGTCGGATATATGCGACTGAATAATCTCTAGCGTCTTCTTTGGATCATAAGTATCTAATGTAGCTTCTTTAATGATGGTGTTACCAAGTTCAATATGTTCATGTCTAATGCTTTCAGCTGTAAGTATTACAATAGCACTTTCAAGTTCACTTCTTTCTTGAGGAGAGAACATTGAATGAATGTTGGATATTTCAACTACTGCATTCTTAGAGTAGATTGATTTATCTTGTTGAATACTTTTATAGACACTAATAAGATTTATGGGCTGTTGGTCAAGATATAATTTAAGTATGTTCTCAAATATTGTTTTGTGCATTGGTAGCTCAAACATATCTAAGCTAACTCTAGCCATTACTTTATGGATACAAGTAGGTTCTGTAAGGATAGCGTTGAGTACTAATTGTTCTGAACGTAATTGTATCTTGTCCATATCACCCCCTTACATTAAATGTTGGCATTACAAAGTCTGATTTCTTTTCTTCTTTAGTTACGTTTAACCATTTGTCTATCTGCTCCATCCTGGAGAAGTATTCCAATGTACAGTACTTGTATGAGTTATCGGTGTGGAAGTCATCATCCTTAGCTGATTCCATAGCACTTTTAATATCTTGCAGAGTAAAGTGTTTAAGAATTTCTTTGTATCGATTAAGAACTTTCTTAGTCATCACACGAGATTTCTTTTGGAATACCTCATTGAAGATATTGATAATCTTAGATGCATCATCGGATGTTGTTATCTGATTAGACAACTCCATATCTTTTTTAATAGCATTCAGAATGAGTGTACGTTCCTGAGCGAAGGGCCCGAATATCTTATCGAGCACATCTTCTAAATTCTTGTATTTCATGGTAGTTAACTTATTAAAAAATCTCTTAAACATCTAGTGTTTTGCTCAAACCTAAATGATTGCTTTCTGTGTAATTTATGATGAACTACACTACAATGCTTCATGCCTAATAGAGTTGCTAATTTAGTTGTAGTGTTGTACTTTTTGAATTTACCTTTGTTCTGATCCCACCACATTATAAAGCAATGCTTTCTATCCATATATTCTTCGCTTCTATCTTTAGTTGCTAAGTCATAACTTGATACAGCTAACTCAGCTATTTTATCAAGAGTGTAATGATTATTCAAATTATTACCAGACAATAATATCCACGCCTCCCAAGGGGTTTTATCCTCTAAATTCATCTCTTAAGTTTTAGGTGGTTCCTAAATTACGGTTCCGATAAGTATGGCGCATCCTATAGCGGCCAAGAAAAACAAGCTCCTTATTAGTTTTGTTTTAACGTCAATTTCATAATACCCAGTTAGATTTATGGAAACAAATCCACAAAGGAGTATTACTATTGAACACATCAAAATATAAAGAGCTTCTATCATTACTTATCGTATCTCATTATCTTCTCTCCAAAGTTATCAAAAAAATCAACAATAAACGACAAAGGTCTACCCTCTGAGTCAACAACATCTAGAATAGACTTGTATTGTTTAGTCATTTCATTCAATACATTCTTAGTGTGATGCTCAATAAACCTAGGATAAAAAGAGTTTCTATTATCTTTTATCTTATCAATATCATGTAATGCACTAGATAATTTACAATAAAAAATAATTAGTGAAGTTCTTTCTGGAGTGTTCATAGTTACTTTATTTGTTGATTCCTCTATTGAGTTGTATATCTCCATAAGTAAATTAGAATCTTCCTCCACTAATGAGTTCATAAGTTGTGCTGTATGTAGCTCCATATACTTAGCCCATCGCTCACCTTCTTTCTTAAACTTAAACTTAAAGTATTTCTTTTGGTCTATTATTTCATCTAGGTCGTTAAGCGCTGAAGATATTTTCATAACGCTACGTAATAGGTGAACGGTATCTATGTTCACTTCTTTAATTTCCTCTACTTCTTTTTTCTTCTTTGCCATAATTCATCTTTTACTTGTTTCCAGAATCTAAGTCTGTCTAGTTCGTTTGTTTCTTTTATTACTTCATCAGCTAGCTTATCACAGCAATTAATAGCATCATCAAGCATTTCATCGCGATGCCCTTCTGGATTAAATACAAAATTGTAAAACTCATCTACTAGCTGATCTACTTTCTCTTTAGGTGTCATAGCTTTTCAATCTCAACGATTACATCTTTATAGAACTTAATCTTATCTAAGTCTAGTGTCTCCCATATAATAGAATGACATAAGAATATAGCACAATTCTTAGCTTTCTCATGTTCTCTTATTCCAATATTCCATTGGAAGTGACCAACCAGCTCCCTTGCTTTTTCGTATGATTTCATTTAGGTATATTTATTTGAATTGTTTGACCACCATCTTTCTTAACTACAGCAGGCTCCACTACTACTCCATCAGTATTAACCATCTGAGCCATACCCATAGCAAGTATCATCTGCTTCTCAATTTCTTTTTGTTGAGATTTTAACTTAGCAATCTCATCATTTAAGATTCTCCATTCGTCATTGTGTGAGAAGTCATAGGTAGTAGGAGTATTCTTAACTAAGAACTCACAACCTAATACTTTCTCATCCTTACGATATGCTTGAGCCTCATCTATTGCTGATCCCTTAATGCTTTCTTGGATTGCCTTGGCTATCTCCTCAAGGCCTTTGGCTTTAATGTAAGTAGGTAAAGCATATTCATTACCATCAAATACGGAGTTAGAAATGTTTTCAGCTATGGATTGAAGGTAAGCCTTAGACAAATTTTCTAAGGCTAGTACTAAGAACTTATCTTCTTCTTTGAAAATATCTATCATGATACAAGTTTTTTATAGTGTGCGTTACATAATGCTTTGAACTCTTCGATGTTCTCTTCGGATTCTGTTTCTTCGAATGCAGCTACAATATCCTTAGCCCATTCTATAAATGCTTTAGGCTCTTTGAATATCTCGATAGTATCGTACATATCTTTGATTGAAGCTAAAGGATCCACTTCTTCTTTTGTCTCTTCTGGCTCATCTACATCTTGCTCATCATCTTCCTCAGCTTCTTTATTCAATCGCATTATCTCTTCCTGGACTAAGTTAATCATTGTATCGGTAGCCATTCTTCCATGAGGAGATTTACCAAATGCTGCTTTGTATTCAGCAATAGCACGCTCTCTCTCTTCATCTACTTCATTGATTTTAATCTCAATAGGTTTCTCTATTGTGGATTCTACTACTGGAGCTGGCTCTACTACTACTTCTTCTGTTGCCTCACCAGATGCTTGCTTATACTCAGGTTCTACTTCTTTGGGTTTCATTTCTCCCCACTTGAATCTAAGCTTACCATTCTCATCTTTAGCAGCTAAGAAAGATATTCTACCATCGGTGAACTCTGAATACCATCTCCAATCTCTAATCTTTAGATTGTATGTTTGTCTAGGTTTGCCAGACTTATTATCCCATTCATTGTCATTAAGTTTAACGGAGATAACAGGGTAGTCATAAAGCTCACGGCCAATACCCCAATTGAAGCAAGCACGTTTGAATGAATCAGATGATTGTCCTTTCTGTGCTTCAGTCATAGATTCAGTTCCTACGTCGCACTTCCATACCCATTGGCCAATAGCTACATTGAAGATACCAACATGACAATAAAGATTGCCGTTGATAATTTCATGCTTACGTTGCCAATGCAATGAGCCAACTGCTGCATCTAATCTTGCCATATCTACTCTGGCATCTTTGTATGCTAGGATTGTAGCATAGCCACCATTATTAATTGACTGTACTCGAAAGTCGATGTCACTAATGTCCAGTGGTCTTGATAGTTCATTGAAATTCATAATGATAAATATATAGTTAATAAAATTCCTACTATGAAGCCTGCTGCTTCTGCAATCTTGTCTAGTGTTTCTTTACGCATCTGCTTTAAAATTATTAGGGATTATATATTCGCTGTGAGTATTTTGTTCTAGGCCTGTCTCTATATCTTGCTCGGCTAATTCAATAGCCGTTTTTATTGTAGCTCTAAAAACATGAGATGTTTTGTATAAAGCTGCGAATGTTCTAGCTAATTCCCAACCTTCAGCTTCGCATTTAATAGCGACACCTTCTCCTGTATCTGTTATTGAAAACAGATTTCTTTCATTCGACATATTTAAAATTTAAGTGATTACCAATCGAAGTCATCAGACTCCACTTTCTTTTTTTCTTGTATTGTAGCAACAGATGTATATCTGTATAGTATAGTCTCGACATCTACTTCTAATAGATTTGCTAATACTACATAAACATAAGCATCTCTTGGAACAATCCTTCCTTTGATTAGGTTATATAAATTCTGTTTTATATCCCAACTACCAGGAACTCCTAGCCTAATCATCTCATCAGCAATATCTTTTGCTCGGTATCTCTTAGGCTTAATTAAATCTTCTATTCCACGCATTTTGTTCATAACTCCATATTCCGTTCACAAATATAATAAAATATATTTTAATAACTACAAATTAAAAATTATTTTTTAAAGATTATCGAATTCTTCTTTCCTTTGTTCTAGTAGCTTGTTTGTTTCTTCTACTTGAAACTCTATAAACTCAATTATTTTTTCGTCATTGTACAATTGAATTTTATTGAGCGGCTCTGGATACATATCCATTGATATATAAATTGGTCTACTTTTATGTTTTTCAATAATATCCATTAATATACTTAATTCAAGCTTTCTTGCTTGTAAATTTTCTATCATTTGAATTAAGTTTTTGGCTTTCTGCCATCTATGTAGTTCCATGTTACTTTATTTAATTAACGATAAAAACTTTTAGTTTTTTTCATGTTATTTATTTTTAATGAATAACGATAATGCCTTTAGGCTTATCACCTTATTCTGATTTACTTCTTTTAAGTATCAAACATCCGTCTGCATCAAGCTTTGGTTTTCCTAACTTACCCCAATCTTCACTTACTGATTTCAAATCATCTCCAGTAAAGGTTACAATCTCAACATCCCATTCAGTTTGTTGTATGGATTGGATAGGGGAATTAGTTTGACCTCTTGAATATGCTTCCATTAAATCCTCCTCACTAAACTTCTTATCACCCATCAACTCAAGTGCTTTTTGGAAACCTTTTTTGAAAGCAAGTTCTCTGATAAGTGCTTCTTCTTCATTCCATACTTCACCAATAGGATACTCTGTTTTAGCCAACTCTTCCAAATCATAACCACGCTCAATGGATAGGCAGTTTTTGAGGGAGAGTTTATTACCTGCACCATCTAATGTAGAGGCTATTTTATGACCATCTGAATCATATAAATCATACCTATCTTCTCTTTTAACTAATTGTTCATTCATCTTATTCTGATTTAAAGGTTATTTAAAAAGTATAATGCCAAATAGTTGCATACTAAATGGAAAGTGTTATCTACTGCAAAAATGCTCCAAGGTCCTAATGGTGGTTTAGCAAAATCTGATTTACCCGTAACATTCATATACCACATTACAAACTTGCTTCTATCAATAGCATAGTGAGTAATATAAATAGCAAGAACTGCTTGCCAACTTCCTATAAGTAAAAACGGAAGTGAATAAGTAATGCAATGTGCTTGACAAGCTAATTCACCTTTCCAAGTCAATACTTTTTTATTTTGTGCCATCCAATCATTCTGAATCAGATAGTCACCTACTGCGTGTAATATTAATTGTTCAAACATTTTATTCTGATTTAAAGGTTAATTAACTTCCACCCAACTGTCTGAAAGAATGTCAAGCATATCAAAAGAATATGGGTGAGGTAAATAACCACCATTCTTGAAAAATGCAGCAACAAATCTCTGCTCAACAACATTTTTGATACCTGATGTTTTGGTTTCAATAGTTTGAAGAAATTCATACTTTGACAATGAATCAAGATTTTTTAATTTTTTCCCTTCTTCTAATTTTTCAACAGCTTCTGCAAATGTTAGGTAACGGGAATATCCAGTTGTTTCACTTTGAAGGTGTTGAGTAATCACTTCAATTTGTTGAGGTTCTACACAGCAACCATCATACTCTACTTCACCTGTTTCTTTATTTTCATAAAAATAAAATTCAGATTTATTTGCATCAATGAT
>Ga0222713_10001490_pt1 | contig 26184 bp, 28 predicted proteins | sample C33_649DmetaG_FD_165061 | JGI IMG/M metagenome (GOLD analysis project Ga0222713, IMG submission 165061) | Estuarine water microbial communities from San Francisco Bay, California, United States - C33_649D | ecosystem: Environmental > Aquatic > Marine > Unclassified | place: USA: California... | reverse complement strand
TGTACAGCCAGTTATCTCCAGTACCAAGATCAGATCTAAATGTTGTACCTTCTAAAGATTTTGCGCTAGGCCGACCAGCTTTTTTCTTTTCTTCAGTTGGTGGCACAGCAACTTGAGGGGAGGCTTTGGGTGGAGGTGCTGGCGCTTTGGGTGTCTCAGCAACTGGCGCAGGCTTAATCTCTTCTATGGGTGCGGCAGGCGTAGCTGATTTGGCATTCATTTCTTCAATTGCTTGCTTTGGAAATATGCCTGGAGTTGCTTCATTTATGTAGTATTGATATTGCGCCTCAGTCATCCTTACGCCATTGACATTGCGCTCTGTTGGTGCTGCTGGTGCGGGTGCAGATGGTTCAGCAGGCGCTGATGGCGCACCTGAAGCTTCTTGGTTGCGAACAGTGTTTGCCAACATCTCAGCTTGAGTCATGTCATTGATTGGCACATCACCCAACCCAAATTTATTTTTTATATCTGTCCACTCATACCCAAATTTGTTTTTAATTTCTTGAGCAATTTGAGTTTCTTTAGGACTCATTGAAGGTCTAATGTTTTGCTCGCCGTAGCTGCCAGCTTCAAATGTTCTTGACTTAATGTTGTTGGGTGGCGGTTCTGCTGGGCCACCTGTTGGTTCAACTTTTGGCAAAATAGGTTTTTCTTCTTTTTCACCGCCAAATACTTTTTGTGCTAACTTGTAGCCACCATACGCAAGAGCAGGAACGCCAACTACAGCGCCAATTTTCTCAAGGTTTCCCAATGAATTAAATGCGCTTGCTAAATCACCTTGTGCAATTTGATCGTTTATAGATGTCCGTGCTGGTGGTTGTGATCCAGCTTGCTGAATTGCTTTGATAGCATCAGGAGTGGCAGCTCTTGTCGTCTCATCGCCTTTTTTCATTTCAGCAATTAGATCTTCCGTAGTACCAAGATCAGGCATTTCTCGACTGCGCTTGTCTGCTGGTAAGCTCAAATCACCGCTTTGTTTGGCAACGGGTGGTTTTGCACCGTTTGTAGGTTTGGGATTGTTTTTTAAATAATTCTTGGCTTCATTGATTAACTCTTCATCAGTAGCATCATCAGGGCCTTCAATGTAAATTATTCCACTTGGTGTTTCAACGGGGTAGGGTTTCATAGTTTTTACCTTCTAACTTTAAAGCCTGAATTTTTGTCTTCTTTACCCTGTGGAATTACTTTAAATTGTTTTGATCTTTCGCTTGGAGGAACAACCGCTTTGTTGGATGGTGATTCAAGTTGGTTTGCTTGTGGAGCAGAAACAGGGCCAACCGCAAGTTCTTGAGCTAAAACTTTAGGACCAACCTTTGGCATTTCATTCAAAATAACCCTTGCTTTATCTCTAAACTCTTTTTCTAATCGCTTAAATTCATCTTGCTTTACCCATTGAGCTTCGTAACGGCCTGGTTCGGGCACAAAGTTGGGATTAACAGCACGTTCTTTTTTAAGTTCTTCGGTTTTCCAATCATTGAATGCAGACACTTGAGCTGACGCATAATCACCTTGAATTGCATTTAATTTCAATCGGCTTGCTTGATCTGTAATGTTGGGCAGGTTAGTAGGAATCTGAGCAAATGCAGGAAGGTTTTCTTTATTTTCTGCATAGATCTTTTCACGTTGAGCAGCCAAATCAAAGTACCGATCCATCTTTTGTAACCGTTTAATTTGTTCTTCTTTTTTATTGGGGTCCATTTTGGACGCTTGAATAATTTTTATTTGATTTGCAACATTTTCTTTTGACTGATTAACAGAGCGTTCAATATTTGCTGATGTAGATTGCTGTTGTGTTTGTTGTAACAAGTCACTTACTGATACACCTGATTTTGCACCAACCGTAAATTTGTCACCTTCTTCGTGTTTAACAACTGTTCCAAGGGCATTGCCAACACCAGTAACAATGTCTTTGATTTGACCCGAAGTAAGATCTTTAGATTTGCTTTTAGAAATTGAATCAAGCAAACCAACTGTCTTGCTTAAGTTGTTTGCGTAATTTAATGTGCTATTGTTAAAACTTGCCAACATGGCGCTAGTTTCGGGATCAAGATCTGTAAAGTCTTTTGCTAAGTCACTCATCTCTCTTGAATATGTCGATGCAGAAGTAAGAGCCGATGCAGCTTTGTAATTTTTTTCAGTATCTTTTAGATATGTTTTTACATTTTCTTCTTGCATTTGAATCTGTCGCTTGCGAGCTAAAGTGTTTTCTAACTCACGACTTCCACCACGGGCGGCATACTCTTGCCGAGAAATCATCTTGCCATCAGGATCAAAGATCGAATCAATTTGACCAAGCTCATTACGATTGACAATCAACATCTTGCCTGCGTCATCGTATTCAGTAGAGGCTTTTACATTGCCACCAGTAATTTGATTCAAAGCGCCTATTTTGTCGCCCATGACAAAGCGAAGCAAAGCAGTGCCGACTTGTGGGCTGTCTTGAATGGTTGTCCAACCTTTAGCCTTGGCCTCATCACGGTTGTTTAAGGTTTGGTAAACCTGTGCAATTTGAATACGGCCTTCAGCCGTGTCGGTTTTAATTGAACTAACAGCGTCTACAAGTGGCGCATTTTTCTCAATTACTGCAATTTTTTCTTTTGCAGCTTCACTCACTCTAGGATCAAACGATTTTGTTAAAGAGTAAAAACTTTCTTTGTTACCATCATTTACCGCTTTTTCAAATAAATCAGCATCATTAATTGTTTCTGTTTTTACAGTTAACCCACCTTGCTTGATTGGGACAACATTTGAAGGAGGCGCAACTGGGCTAGCAGCTACCGCCACTTCAGGAGGAGCACTTGCTGCAGATTGTTTTTCTAATGATTGAGGCAACATAATTTTTCCTTAAGCAAAAGTCATTATTAATTTTGCAATGTCTAATAAGCTTGCACCGCCGCCTTCTGAATCTTTATTCATTTGCCCTTGTCCAACATTAAATGATGGAGGTGCAACAGCTTGTGCATTCATAATTGCTTGGTCTTGCGCTGGATCTCTTATTTTTAATGGATCAGGACTTACTAAAGCCTGTGGCTGTAACTGAATTGGCGCAGAGGATAATGGGACAATAACTTCATCCAAAAGATGATCATTAGACTGTTGTGATTGATTTGCAGGAATATTTTGCGGGTTCTGAGCATCTAATGCTTCTCTTGCATCATTTATCATTGTCAATGATGGAACGCTCATTGGGCCTCCTTTAACGGGAGCAACGCCAATATCAGTTGCTTGGTCAGGAGCAAGAGCACCAGCAATTTTGTTGGTTATGGTTTTTTTAGGGTTAAACATGTCGTTCAGGTTGTCAACCGCACCTGATTTATACAGTCCGTACCCTACCAATCCAGCGGGTAGCAATTTGGCAATTTCACCAAATGGGCCAGCGCCCATATGCTGGCGCTCCTTGCCCATAAATTGCATACCTAAACCGTCAAATGGTGATGCCATGATTGTTCCTTACAGACCGAAGCCTTTTGATTGGCTTGTACCAGTTTGGGTACTGCCTTGTGTGCCAGCAAAGTTTGGTGTGGTATTCGCTTGAGGAATGCCATACACCACGGATGCATACTTGCTGTAGATGTCTTGAGGTGCGCCAGCCAATCCAACACGGGATGAAGCAGCTTGTTGAGCACCAGTAAGACCTTGTTGACCAAAGGTAGCCAACTGTTGAGCGGCGGCGGCACGATTTGCTTCTACTTTAGCGGCGGCATCGGCAGCAGCAGTTGCTTGGCGTTGTGCATTCAACGAAGAAAGGTTGCGGTCTGCCAAGGCCATGCGAGCACTTCCAAGGCCACCAGCACCACCGTACATGGCATTTTGTCCAAGTTGCGACTCACGGGCAGCTTCACGACCAGTTTGCAATGCGGCTTGTATTTGTTGCTCTTTGTATTGCGGTCCAAACAGGCTTGCAAGGCCAGCTAAACCTGTTCCGTATGCCGCAGTACCACCTAACTCTTGAGCGGCTCCAGCACGGGAAGCAACATCAGATGCTGTGCCTGCCGCACCTTTGACAGCAGGCATAACTTGACTCAAGACATCTTGAGCACCGCCAACAGTTGCCTGATAGGCAGGCATTGCTGTGCCTTGGAGAAAGTCTCTTTGCAGCCTAATTACATCCCGTTGTTCGGGGGTTAATTCAACCGTTGTTTTTTGTTCGCCGCCTGATGATCCAAATGACATGATTTACTCCTTACTGAGGGCCTTTGCCCATGCTTGACCCAGCGGCAGAATTGCCTTTGCCTTGAATGTTGCCAACCATTTGATTTAGTTGATTATCCCCTTGCCCCACAGTGTTTTGGTATGGGTTTGGTTGCCCCAATGAGGGCTGGTTTGACATCGATGTCAGCATCTTACTATCAGCCGTGTTGTTTGGGATAGGGTTCACCAACGGAGGGGGTGTTGACGGGCTAATACCCGCACCCTTACCCGCTGGGGAGGATGACTGACTTGCCTGTATTTGTGCTGTAGGAACTCCCATGATTTCCTCAATAAAATTCTTCAATGATCACAACACCAGCAGCTCCTGCGCCACCTGTTTGAAAAGCGCCCGATGATCCACTGCCGCCACCTCCATAAGCACCGCCTGTTTTACCATTTTGACCGCCACCAGTTGTGGTGTATCCAACACTAGCAGCACCACCGCCAAATGCCGAAGATCCTCCACTACCTGATGTATATTGAAGGTTTGAATTTAGAGCACCACCTGCACCTCCACCACCCGCAATGTTGATTTGACCATTAGACCCAATACCGCCATCGCCGCCTGAAGGTGATTGACCTGATGTGCCAGTGCCAGCAGCTCCATTTGAACCACCAGTTGCTGAAATTATTGCAATGGGTGAACTGCCAAATGATGAAGTTGCACCAGCGCCTCCAACTGTATATGGGTGAGTTGCAGACAATGCACTGGCGGCATATGATCTTATTGCCGTGCCACCGCCACCGCCTCCACCGCCTACTGTTGATCCACTTGAATTTCCACCGCTACCACCACCGCCAACAACAGTAACTTTTATTGACTTTAGACCAGCTGGTTTTGTCCAAGTGCCCGATGTTGTATAGGCGTTTACAACAACAATTCCAGTAGAACCTGAACTTGATTGAACAGTACTGTCAGGAAATGTTACGCCTGCTGCCCCAATAAATGTTGTTGCCATGCTTTATTCCTTAACTGCCCGAAACTGTGCTGTTGGCTGTGATTGCGCCAGCAGATGAAATTGTGACAATCGTACTTCCACCGTATTGAATAACCAAGTTAGATCCCGATTGGAAAATGGCAAAGTTTGTTGTTTCCAAAGTTGTTGATGAACCAGTAACATCTATATTCCATGTGCCAGTGGCTCCAGTTCCATTTGGAGCTGGAATGTCAGTGCCTATAACCAACCCAAGACTTGTTCTTGCCGCAGAAGCGGTAGACGCATTTGTGCCACCCTTAGACAAAGGGACTACGGAATTTAATTGGGTGGGTGGAACTCCTCCTGAGCTATCCAAGCTGTTGGAAAAGTTGGCTAAATTCATTGCTTGGGTCATTTTTGGCCTTTCAGCATTTCTACCTCAGATTTTAGTCTTTCAAGCTCTTTTTGCATATCAGCAAATAATTCTTTCATGCTGGGCTTGTGCTCAATGTAAACAGGCATATCCATGCCCAAGACACCAGCGGCGCTGATGGACGATGCAGAGGCCTCACCAGCACTCTTAAAAGATATAAATTGGGACGGCTGACCACTGAAAGAAAGTGCGCCAATGATTGTGTATGTGTAAATCAGTGCCGCAGTTCCTGACATTGTGTAGTCAGTGCCAGGTTTTAACAAAGTGCCGCAAAAGAACATCAAATGCGAGTTGCGAGAAAACTGAGTTGGAAACACTACGTTATTGTTGGCGTAGGTGGTTTGTGTGTAGTTTTCAGAAAATATCAACACATTTGCATTGTTAAACGCAAAAACTACGGTATTTAAATTGCCACCAACAGACGGTGTAATAAGCTCAATTCCTTGGTTTGTGCCTATGTAATCATAGTCACTGTCCATGATTAACGAACCATTGAGGAAAAGAACTTCAGATCCATCAACATTGGTACTTGGTACTTGTGTTTGACTATTTACCAAGGTATCTGTCTGCACAACAAACGGTACTTTGTCTGCCGATGTGGAAGCATCAATTAGCCTGATGTAATACATCTGAATCACATCATTTAAAGCACATGCACTTGAGAGTGTTACTGTGGTTGATGTGCGTGTGTAATCTACGTTTGGATCAAGAAAACATCCATTACGAAACACCAAGATTTGATTAGGCTGTGAATTTGAAAAAGTAAACGCTGTCTGTCCTCCTGTGGCAAATGTTTGCAATGTGCTGTACCGCACAGTATCAAGTGCCGCAGCTTGAATGATTCGACCAAACTCATCAACTTCAACTGTTGCAGTAGCGCCAGGATCAAAAGTATATCCACCACTATCACGCCCTTGACCATATGGATCAAGGTTTAAATTCACAATGCCGTTGGCGCCAAGGTTGGAATATCCAATTCGACCTGAAGCTGGGCTGGTAATGTTGACCACTACAGAACCTGTGCGGCTGTAGACATCTATGTATGGGTCGGCAGTAACAGTTTGATTCGTTTGGTTAATCCATCCTGAATTGTCAGGGGCATCAATTGACAAATTAAATTGAGAGGTGTTGCCACCTGAAGTTCTCACCCAAAGAAATACATCAATAAGAAAAGTACCGCCAGCCGCAAACCATGTGTAATCTGCTGGGTTTGTATCTATGGCAATGATGTCTGATGCCTGCAAACCAAAATAGGTTTTGTCGGTTGGATCGCTAGATGAATTTGTGCCTATGTCATCATCAGCGTAACGCACAAGCAAATATCTGTATGGCGATTCAATAATTAAAGGCGATGTAGAAATGATGCCGATACTTGTCATTGCACCCAATGTGGGCACATCTAAGTTAATCGTTGTCCCATACAAGTAAGGTATGTAACCAATTGGGTTGTTTTCAGACGGCACAAAAGAAATGTTGCGTCCACCAAATGATCGATAAAACAACTGATTTGTTGTTCCAAAATCAAACGGCGACCATTCGTAGTCTGTTGGGTCAATCGATATGGTGTTATCAGTTGAAGTTGCTAAACCATAGAAAAACTTGTTTGTTGGTAAGTCGCTAATGTTTGTTCCAGCGCTGTCGTCAGCAAACTTGACGTTCATCCATTGGTCAAAAGGTTTGAATGGGTTATCAAGATCAATTGAGCGCAAAGGCACAAGCCGCCAGTTTTGATTTAAATCGGGCGCTTCTTGCGATGCAGCAAATGTAGCGTGTCGTCCACCAGCAGTTACAACCCACAATGTCTTGGTTGCTCCAAAACCACCAGTTACTTGAAACCATGTGTATTGGGCTGGATCAATGCTTTCAGTGACCGTTTCGGTGTTGTACAAACCGAAATACAAACGACCATACGGGTTGTCGCTGAAATTTAAACCAGCGGGGTTGTCAGCATATTTGACATCCAAATACCTGTATTGATATTGAATCAATGTGCCAACCACGTTAGAAATAAAACCTGTGCTTGGATTGTTGTTGACAGGGTATTGGCCTGGCGGCGTACCTGATCCTAAATTGGCAAGGATGTAGTTAACCGCCTCAGAGATTTCTGAGATCGATGGGTTGCTGTCTAGTGCGAAAGGCATTAGAACGCATCCTCAATGATTGATGCTTGCCAATTCATGGCAGTGGTATTCCATGTGTCAGTAGCATCGTTGGATTCAATCTTGATTGACACAGTACGCACAGCGTTTTGCTGAGTTGTCACCCAAGGGTTGTCGGTGACCACAGATACCGTGCCAGTCTGTCCATATGTTGCTGATTGAGCGGTTGAGTTTGCCCCGCCAATAGTGATGTCTATGTTTCCTGTGCCTGCAACTTCAGGCAAAGCACGGTGGATGTAAACCTTAGAGCTGTAAGGAACTGGTCCTTTTTCGGATTGAAGTACCACGTTGTTGCGTTCAAACAAAGCTGGAATTGGCGCATCATTGATAAACGAATTTCCTTGTGCGGTTTCAACCAATTGAGCGCTTGATACGCCACCAATAGCGTAAGTTACGCAACGAGTTGCATACAAGAAATCATTTTCATCTATGTTAAACACAGGTGCTTCACAACCATGACATGCACCCTGAACATCTTTAGGTGCATTCCATACTTGAAGGTCATAGCGATAAGACAGCATCTTGTTGCACCAACCTGTGCTTTCCAAGTCAGGGTAATAGATCTCAATCTGATATTTTTGTGTGTTGTTCACCATGAACAAACGACTTTGATAGGTTGGACTAAGGTTAGAGAAGAAGTAATTTCTTACCCGTTGGTTACCCAAAGAATTGAAGTTGCTTCCGTCAAACACCCAAATGTCTCGACTGTCTATGCCATACACAGCTTGATCAGTGTTGACGCAACAGTTGTTGTTTAACAAGCCACGGCCTTGGTTAAACAGTCGGACACCAAAGATAGGTGCTGTGCTGCTTTGGTAGGCGATTGGGCTAAATACCACGGTGTCCCAATACGAACAAACGTAAAAGTTGCCACCCAAGAAAAAACCATCAATCAAAGGCCCACGCACAGGTACTTCTTGTTCGTTGGCAATATTGGTAAGCGTTGGCTCCCAAGTGGCTGGTACGCCTGTATTGGCAAACGCTTGTGACCACCGTACCGTGGTTGGAAAGTTAACGGTTACGCTGGTGTCAAGATCTTCGGTAATGTTGCCTGCAATCAGGATGTTGCCCACATTGGGTGAGCAAAAGTTTCTGACAAACCCTGCACGGGTGGCAACAACATTTGTGCCGTAATTCCACACAAAGTTATCAGGCGCACTGTCGTATATTTGAATTTCTGTATCCGTAGGACGGTAGTACATTGGTGGACGCAATGTGTCATTGATGAAAAACACACCACCAACCCAAGATGTGGTGATGTTCAAATCATCGTTATATCCTGACAATGCGGCATTCGGGTTTGCGCCATAACCTGGCGTTATGTTGGTGATTGCAAGATTTGTAATCTGATACCACTTACCTTCACGGGTTGCTACGATATAAACAAAAGTAGCTTGGTCACGATAATTTGCATCTACAAAAATGCTATGGCCTGGCACGGCTGACAAAATCTGTATTTCACCATTGATCTTTTTCACCCCACGCACATCCGCTTCAACATTCAAACCGCTGTTGTATTCAGTTGGACCCAGTGCATTGCTAGGCACATCGGGTGTAAACGACATGTTGAGAAATGGTGTACGCAGACGGGTGTAATCAGACATTTTGTTCCTCGGTCATCTGCTCTAGATTTCTGACCAACCTAGCATCCGATGGGTTGTATTCCAAAGCTTTTTTGCAATACTCCACAGCTTGTTCTTTGTGTCCAAGATGCCAAGCTGCAATAGATGCCAAATCATAAGGCTTTTCAGTCCAAACGGATGGGTCCATGGTGTAAACAGCGGCTTTATCGGTAATTGTCAGGGCTTGTTGCGCTGCAAAATAGCATTCTGACCACATACTACGGCGGTAACACAACATAGATAACTCCACCCAAGGCTCACGGGTGTATGGTGCTTCAGCGCAAGCCAGTCTCAGCCACTTGATTGCGTCCCAGTCTTTTTCCAACTCGGCATAGCACTGTCCCAATAACCGCATGGCATAGCAACGCTCGTTTGACCATGTTGCTTGGGGCATTTCAAGGTACTTGTTGAGGGCGGCAATGGCATCGCCCCAACGGTAGTTGAAAGTCAACTCACGGGCGTAATAAAAGGCGTTTCTAGGGCAGTTTGGATCTTCCTTGACCGCTACATCCAGTAAATCCATGTACTGGCCTCTTGACTTGGTAGGGTCAGGGTGATGACTTACCAAAAGCATGTCCGTATGCGCCCAAACTTCTTTTGTCCTTGGGTCAGGCGTTGGGTACTCATGGCAGGGGTGATGCCAAAAGTAACCATGTCGGTGGTGAATCTTTTCGTAGAAAAAGGCAATTCCGCAACCCCAATCAAACTTGTAGCGCAGGCGTGTGGTGTCTTCTTTCCATACACGCTCAATCTCGGCTCTCCAGCCTTCTTCCATAACTTCATCTAAATCCAACGAAATGCACACATCTACGTCATCAGGAAGCAAAGAAAGAACAGTTTCACGGGCTTTGTCAAAGCGCCATGGCTTGATACGGATGTCAACTACTTTGGCTCCATGTTTGCGTCCAAGTTTGGCGGTGTCATCAGTTGACCCTGTATCACCAATCAAAATAATGTCTGCGTCTTTGGCAGACTCACAAAAACGCTTTACAAATTGTGCTTCGTTTTTACTAATGGCGTAGACGGCTATTTTCATTTCAATCCTTTACTTTAAAAACTTCCCAACCATCCAGCAAACTGCCGAATAGCGTGTTCCTTTTGTTACAGGTTCTACACCATGTACAAAAAAGCTTGGAAAGACCAATACAGTTCCTTTAGCTTGTGGTGGATAGTATTTCTCATGTCCCAGTTGTAAGTAAAACTTTCCACCTTCGTAATCGTCATTTAAAAATGTAAGCACTGTCAATTTTCGGCAATCATCTTGCAGATTCATAAACGTATCTACATGTGCTACATAGTGTCCACCAGCGGGATAGATCAAAAACTCCGCTTGATTTGCGTGTGTGATATCAAACTTCCATGCTTGATTGTTGGCTGATAGACCCGCAGCAACAAGTTGAGCGCCCAAGTCTTTGTAGACGGGAATCACAGCTCTTTGCACATTTCTTATGTTTAAATTGATTTTCCCTGCGCCACCGCCAACTGGTGCGACTTCTTTTGGAAAACAACCATCTGAATATGCCTCTACGATTAAGTCGCAATCTTGGTTTGTAAAAATATCAGTAAAAGCCCAATGGTTTACTTGGTTTTGTTTTTCTTGTGGCTTTTGTCGTTTATCCCAAGCGTATTCAGTGTATGGGCCGTTTTGGTCAACATAGTGCAAGAAAACTTGCGCTTGCCATTGGCCTTTGAATTTCTTGCGCCAATGATATTTTTCCCTACCTTTGTAAACAACAACATCACCAACATTCATTTTGATCTTACTGGCATTGCCGCCATCTTTATCACCCATGTAAATAGGCCAAACTTCAGAATCAAAACCAACAGTAATTGTTGCGCTAATTTCGCAAGATGGCCTATCAATGTGTATGTCTAGCTTTTCTCCATGTTTGTACAATCTTGCGTAACTGTAAGTTGGAAAAAGCTTTTTTCCTGTCTCTTTTTCTATGCGAGGAAGCATGTCAACCATAAGTTGATCAAACACATGTTCCCCATATACCGATTCAGACTTTGGGCATTGAATATCTTTTGTAGATCTTTGTTTTTCAATAGCTTGTGACAAATCAATAGTTAATTGCTTGCATTTTTCAATGTCAAGAACACTTTTGAGGTGAACGTATTTTTCAACAAAAAATTGTGAAAGTTCATTGCACATTGAATTCCTTTACTTTAATTTAAACCTGTTAACTTATCTTTTAGTCAACAGCAATGCCACGCTATTCTGAGGAACAGTCAAACTGACTGTCTTGTTGTTTTCTATGCTTGCAAATTTCCATGTGTCAATATCGACACCATTACACTGAATCTTTCCTTCCAAACAAAATATGATTGTTTCTTTTTCAAAGCCATCAATCAGCCTTTGACTTGTTTCGGTAATCACTTCAGCATTAAATCGTTTTGTTGTTGGAATTGGGTTGATAGCTATGTAATGAAATCCAGCGCTTCCTCCAGTAACAGTAAGCTGACTATTTAAAAAATCATCAATTGGAATTTCATGTAGAACTCCATGCAAATCTTTTGATATGTGCATACTTTTACCGTTTGCACATTCAATAAATCCTTCTCCATAGTACACATAAACCCATTGCGATATTGAACCTTCTTTATTGTTTGGGTGAACAAAAAAGCCGCTTGGAATACAAGCAATAGAACAAGCATTAAAGGTTTTGTACGGAATCAATGAGTTTGAAATCATACATTCACCTGATTTGTATATTGCACAGTTGGTGGCGATAGCAAATCGCTTACGCTGTATTCAAATTCTTGTCCCACTAAAGCTTTGAATGCATCTATCTTTTGTTGATCAGATGACAAAGCTTCTTTTTTTGCTTGTTGTTCAGCTTCGTACATGCCAGCAACTGCAATGCGTTTTTTTAGTTCATCAATGTCTTCAATGTCAGGCCACATCAAATATGGCTGATAAGCAAAAGATTGATAAGCATCAGGTGATTGTGATGATGTTTCATCGGAGCAAAAAGAAACCAATAAAGAATTGCTTTGCTCATCATATCCAGTAATTTTCATTTTCAATGTTTGCATGGTTTCTCCGTTTTATGCAACGCCACCTTGGCGTGTTCCAGTCGCAGGCCAAGTGACAAAAGGGTTACCAACTATGTAATTTCCTGTCCCTCCACCACTGCCTCCTTGCCCAGCTGGAGCCGCTGATCCTGAAGCGCCTCGTCCACCGCCACTACCGCCAGAGTAGCCACTACCATTAGGTAAAGAACCGCCACTACCGCCTCCACCACCACCCGCAGATGTTCCTGCACCGCCAGGTGTTCCCTGTGGGGGAGTGCCACCAGCGCTTGGAATAGAAACACTAGTACCACCAGCGCCACCATTGCCTCCCGAAGTGCCAGCACCGCCACCGCCACCGCCACCACCAAGATTTGCGTTGTATGAAGCTTTACCAACTACAAAACCTACGCCACTACGTCCGTTACCGCCGCCACCGCCACCGCCGCCACTTGCAACAGTGCCATTGTTTGTAATAACGGTTGGCCTGTTTACATAAATTGCATTTCCTCCTCCAGCGCCAGGATTGCCTGAACCACCATTATTGCCACCAGCACCTCCAGCACCACCAGTCCCTTGAATCAATCCATTGTTTACAACGGTAACCGTGTCTGTTGGGTTAAAAGATGATGGAACTAAAAACGCATAAGAACCAGTGCTTGTTGATCCAATTACGGTTGGAGCGGCAATTGTTACTGTGATATCTGAAGTCCCAGCAACATACGATGGTCCTCTGTTTGTGTAAACATCGTAATTGTTGCCAGTTGCGGTCAATGAAATAGCAACTCTGCCTTTGCCACCATGCCCAAGCAAAATAGACATCATTGTCATATTAAGTCAGCCCTGATCCTGTAATTACTGCGCTTGATGCAGACAAGAAAAGAATAGTTGCCAAGCCATACAAACCAATTGTTCTGTTGCCAGTTGATGATGCAGTTTGTCCAGCCCATTGCAAAGTAACACCAGCACCTTGAGTAATGGTTTGACTTGAACCTGAGTTGTTGTAAATCGTAACAACCATACCAGCAGACATGATTGAATTGTTTACGGTAACACCGCCTGTGGTAATGGCAATAACTTTACCGTTGTCTGTTGCAGCAACAACATATGCTGATGTTTGTGAGTTCAGTGGCAATGAACGCAAATTGCCTGGCGTATCTGCAACAGATGTACCTGTAATTGCACCCGCAGCAAAATTGCCTGATGCATCACGTTGAACAAGTGCTGAAGCAGTGTTTGTGCTGGCTGCAACAAGAGATGTTCCCCAAGCAGTACCAGTTGAAACAGCAACACCCGAAGCTGGATATGTTGTTGGTCCTGTAGGTCCTGTAGGTCCACCAGCGCCAGTGGCTCCAGTAGTACCCGTTGGTCCTGTGGGTCCTGTTGGCCCAGTAACGCCTTGTATGCCTTGTGATCCAGTAGGTCCTGTGGGTCCAACCGCACCAGTTGCTCCTGTAGAACCAGTAGGTCCAGTGTCACCTTGAATTCCTTGTGCGCCTGTTGGTCCTGTTGGCCCAGTAACGCCTTGGTTTCCCTGAGTACCTTGCGCTCCTGTGGGTCCTGTTGGGCCAATAGATCCTGTGGGTCCAACAACCGTGGAATCAGCGCCTGTAGGTCCAGTTGCTCCTGTTGGGCCTGTTGGTCCAGTCACACCTACAGACTGTAATACAACAATCAAATTGTGATTGTTTGCAAATCCAGTAGTTCCCGTTCCTGATGATGTATCAAATGAAACAGCATATGTAACAGAAACATTTGGAACGGTTGTTGGATTGCTTGTCAAAATCCATTTTTGGTAATTGTTTGAATTACTTGCGTCTTGCAAAATAATTACATCACCAGTTTTTAGAATTCCTAAAAACAAATCAACGTCAATACCGTTTGATGTTAGATGACTAAACACCAAGCTTGTTGCAGAAATTTGTGTGGCGTTGTTCCAATACAGATGACCACTGGTTGGCGTTCCTGAAGTTTGGTTTGTATCAGCTTGGTATTGATAAAACGAAGACGAATTTCCATCAGCACCCGTAGCGCCTGTAGGTCCGGTTGGGCCTTGTATACCTTGATCGCCTTGTGCGCCAGTAGGTCCTGTAACGCCCTGAATGCCTTGGCTACCCGTTGAGCCAGTTGAGCCAGTCGGACCTGTTTCGCCTTGTATGCCTTGACTACCTGTTGGACCAGTTGGTCCCGTTACACCTTGAATGCCTTGACTACCTGTTGCGCCAGTATTGCCCTGTATACCTTGTGCTCCTGTCGGACCCGTAGGACCAGTTGGCCCAATCAATCCTTCCGATCCTGTGGGGCCAGTAACACCTTGAATACCTTGAATACCTTGAGCGCCCGTAGGACCAGTTGGGCCTGTAACACCTTGTGCGCCCTGAGATCCAGTTGGACCTGTAGCTCCAGTAGAACCTGTTGGCCCAGTGGCTCCTGTAGGACCAGTAGGGCCTGTAGCACCTGTTGGACCTGTTGGACCTGTAGCACCCGTAGGGCCAGTAGGACCTGTTACGCCAAAACGTACATTTGGCCCATACAAACCTGCTGATTCAGCGCCTGGCTGTGCCACAGCAGAACCATTAGGACTCTTGCCATATAGGCCTGGCGTTTCGGTGCTTGGCTGGGCAATGAGAGCGCCATCGCCGCTGTTTCCATAGAGGCCACTGGTTGCCATGTGTTACCTCACTTAAAGCTGTAGCGATAGTTACGGGGCTGGAACTCCGATGTGAGATGCTGATCGCCACCACGCCATTTGTCTTTGAAGTTTTGATCTTCAATTTTTCCGTAAGCATCTTCGAAGCGACCATCCCATTTGACGGCTTCTTCATTGTTTTTGTTTTTGTCGTAATACGCCCACAATGTGCCGTACAAGTAACCTTCAGGAAAAGATGCCAAAGCCGCATTGTTTTGCACAATGGGATTTAATGGATCTTCAGTAGGGCTTCCCAAAAATGGAAATGTGCGTTGATAGTACGCTTTGATTGTGGTGTTAGCGCCAGGATTGGGTGTAAACACATAATTTGGACCAACCTCACTGAACGAGGCACGGATCACCCTTGGTACGCCAAAGGGGCGAACATAGAGTTGGTCGATCATGCGGCGGCGAATAATTTCACGATCACCCACACGGTCATAAATGATCCAAGGGCCAAAGGCTGCGGCATATTCAGGTGTTTCGGGCGCTGGTGTTTCTTGAAAAAACAATATAGGCCAATTCATGTCAGCAGGAATTGGAGCCAAGCCTTGTGCGTTGGTGGTCAAAATAGTTGGGTCAAGCGGATCGTATGGATTGGTACGCAATGCAGGCAATTCAATCACACGCATTTTTAATTCAGCTAGTTGCACACATGCTTGAATTTCCAGCGAGGATTGTGTTGGCATTTTTAAGATAGTTACGCCAGGGTATGCCAAGTCTTGCCAAACCGCTTCAGGATCGCTGACAGTTATGGTGGTTGAACTTATATCAACAATTGCTGTGTAGTTTGTAACGCCGTTGGCAATAAAGTCGCCAATGTATACAAATGGTCGAGGATCAGCAGATACAGTAATAACGCCAGTAACAGCGTTGTATGAAGTTGCTGTAATTGTTAAAGGCGATGGTATGACCCCTACCCATTGTGCTACACGACTTATCAATGCGTTAGCAGATTGAATGAATAAGGACATGGGCTACCTCACTTGGTCGGAATGGCTGGATTGTATGGCAGGGGTATCTTCCCGCTTGGATGGCAGACAAAATCAGAATAATATTCATTGACGATGGCATAAAACAATATCTTGTCTTCTTTGTCTTGTTTGATCAATTCCCAAGGGCGATTATTGAACCATCGTGAACTGATTTCATGTGCAAAGCATTTAGGCAACTGCATGGCGTGAAAAGTACCAGCAAACAAAGGATTGTCAGTACCGTGAATCGCATGAAATTCCCTTCGCTCTTTACAGAACTGTTTAATTTCCTCGACATTCTTTTGGTCGTACTGTACATAGCGGCGACCATTCACAGCGCCAACTTTGTAATCCATGGTATTGGTCTTGAACGTCTGTGACCAAGTACCTGACTTTACTTCGTTGAACAGTTTGTCGTTTTGACGGAAAACTCCATCTATTCCAGCCGCAAGGTTTCCCTTGGTGAAATAGTCTTCGTCAATACGGGGTGCTGATTCTTCGTTCAATTCCATGCTTTGCTCCTTTCCAAAGGGTGGCCCTTGCGGACCCCCTTCAGAAAAGACTCTAGCCTTACACCAAATAGCGTTTGACTTGAGCGGCAGGACGAGGTGTAGTGATTGGTGTACCAGTGGTCATGGCAGCCAAAACAGCCACACCAGCAGGGTTACGAACAATCAATGTACCTTCCATGATGTACTGATCCAAAGAAGCATCAGCGTTGCTGAAGACTTCGTTGTTAGGACCAAGTTCACGCAAAGAACCCCACTGAACAACATCAGGATTCAAGAACAGAATCGATGTGTTGTCTGCACCAGTTTGATCCATAACCCAAGAGTCATCGATCTGATAGGTGTAGTTGAAGTCACCTTCGTATGTACCAATCGTGTCGCCCTTGTCAGCAGGGTTAAAACGGTTGATAGAACGGCTCTGAGGAATGTTGTCAGAGATGGTGGTACGCAACGAGGTGGGAACAACCATGTTGGTGATCTTGGCATTGAAACGCTGTTCAGCGGTAGTTACCAACTGCTTGTACAGCACGGGGCTGAAAGCTTGCAGGGTAACGCCTGAGCTGAAAGTGAAGTAGCCAAGGCCAGCATTGCTCAACAAACCATTGAAAGGAGTGTTGGTGTTGGCGGTTGTACCAATCGTGTCATTGCTGTCGCTGGTAGCGATGTTCAGAACGGATGTGCCGTCTGTGTCATTGCCTGAGCGAGTACCAGCAAAAGCGTACAGCGAACCAAAACGGCGACCATCGTTGGGCGATGCGCCTTGGGTAGCTGCTTGACCTGAGTACTTGATTGAAGCGCCGTCTGCACGAACCATTTGCAGCTCAACGTCAAACATGATCTCAGTCAATTGCTTGACTTCTTGGTAGGCTTGAGGATCGCCACCAGCTTGCTCTACAGCACGGGCAGTGCCAGTAGCACCGATAGTGGTTGTAAAGATCTGAGTGTAGTTACCCAAGTTGGCACGGGTGTTGTTTTCAGACTGGCTGGTAGACACAGAAGCGCCTTCCAACTTAGCATTCAACGTAGGTGTGCGGAAGTAATCGATAGGCCAAATGTGCAGAGTCGAATTGACTTTGCGCTTTTTGCTCATCGCCATGTTAGTGATCGGGGTACGATCTTTAACATAGTTGGAAACGGTCAAGTCCAAGTCTTTGACCACGATGTCGGTAGTGTAGTTACCGTTACCATTGCCGAGATCGGCTGAGGTGATTGTTGACATTTAAAAACTCCTTTGAAGATTAACGGCGGCGATTTTTGTTTGCCGCCAACATGGCTGCCAATAGATCCTGTGCGGCTCGCTTATCGCCTTTGGCGGCTCGTTCTTGGAGTTGTTGAGATGGAGGTGTGGGAGATGTTTTGGCTTTAGATACGGGGCGGTTGGACGCAGCCAACGAACCACCAGCATTTTTCACCTTTGGACCTTCACGGAACTTCATGCCGTCCCGAATCAATCCCAAGATGTGTTCATCACTGGAAAGAAGATCAATGTTCTTCACGCCAGGTATGTACGAGCCTTCTGCACTCTTCCAATCCTTCTTCAGCTTTTCACGCACTTCTTCAAAGTAAACAGGGTTGGACAATTCCTTGTCCTTGAAACTTTGTCTAGCCTGTTCAAGTTGTTCTTGAACATACTGAGATCGAACTGCAAAAAACTGCTCAACTTTTGGCCTATTGGATTTAATGAACTGAGCCTTCTCTTCAATCAATTGGGAATTTTGGCGAATTGCCGCATCTGCCCTGCTACGTTCTATTTCATCCGTAGCTTGATTTCGGATCTGTTCCCATTGTTGGTTGTATTGTTGTAGTGTTATCAGTTCATCTGCCGCACTTTGTAACTGCGGGACAACCGTTAACTCCAGTCCAATCTGCAAACCATCAAGTTCACTCTTCCTCTTTGCCTGAAACTCTTCAAACTCTGCCTTCTCGGCTTTAAGTTTCCTCGCATTTTCGTGAATAGCGCTGCCTTGACCAAGAATTGCTGCCGCCTTCGATGCTGTTAGCTCCACAAAGCCGCTTTCTGCGTCCTTGTTGGGAATTTTCAACACCATGTTAGGGTTTTGCTCCGCAAACTCTAGGAAGTTAACGCCTTCGTTTACACCATCGGTGGACTCAGGTTCTTCGCTAGTGCCTGACGGCTCTTCAGTCGTTGCATTGCTATCTTCAGGTTCGGCTTCCTCTTCAGGAGCCGCCTCGGGTGCTGGACTACTTCCAGTTGTACCCGCTGGTGGCGGCTGACTTCCATCGGGCTGCGGAGTGTTACGCCTGTTGGCGGCAATCATCGCTGCAATGGTGTCTGCGGTTGGTGCGCTACCAGTTTGCTCAGTGGCGGGTGCTGTTGCACTTACGTCTGACATATCTTACCCTTATTTCTCGTTTGTTTCAGCTCTTTTTAGAGCCACCTTTCCGAGATATTCCTGCTTTTCAATGAAAGCCACGAAATCTCGGACCCCAGCAACAAAATGTGCGTTGCTAATCCTGTCTGCGTCTGTCTTGTCGTCTTCCAAACGCTCCAATATGTAAAACCTGTACAGGTTGAACATCAATGCAAAATCCTCATTTCTAAGGAGGCGGCTGGCGCACTCCCCATTTTGTAAAACCAGCGTCCTTTGATCGTGCGAGGCCTCCTTGTATGTGTGTTCGGTTCGTGTCCTTCGGTTAAAGGCTTCACGGATTTTCGATACCATGCTTTTCATTGCAATCCTTTTCAATCAATTTGTACTGCACTCAATTTGCCACGTTTGGCAGCTAAACCTTCGTAATAGTTATCTGCGTCAATGTCTTCAGCCTTTTTGACCAGCAATCCAGCGTTGGCAATCTTTTCTTGGGTGCTTGCCCTGTTAAGTTCCGTTTTGGATTGTTTCTCTTGGTCGTCCATGCTTGGCCCTTGTTGTGCCCTAGCTTGCATCATCTTGGCGGCTTCTTCAATAGTTGGCAAGTAAGCGTCCACATCTTTGACGTTCAGCACCCGCAAGGTGTCCTCATATGGGCGGCGAGCTTTGAAGAACAACTCAGGCACATTGGGGTCAAGTTGCATCATCACTTGGGCAAAAGCTGTTTGTGTTTGAACAATCAACTGTTGACGGGTCAGACGGTTTTCCTCAGACAGAAAGCCCAGCGCCAAGTCAATGTTAATCAGCTTGCGGTCAATGAATTCAAAGTTCTCCATGGAGATTGCATCCATGAATGGTTTACCTTTGGACACGACACCAGCCAACTGCTGGATGTTGTAGTCGTCAGAATACTGTAAGAGTGTCTTCCAAACAAGGTAAATCATGTCCCGCACACCAACGGCGCAGTTTTTGACCATCTCGTCTTGGATCAACTGGTTTGGACCCATGGCAAGTTGCAGCTTGTAGCCGCTGTTGCCGTCCTTCATCACTTCAGGATTGAGCACATCATTGGGGCTGGTCATGCCGATCATTGCCATCTTGTCGGACTCAAACCGTTGCATGGCTGATTGGACATAGGCCAAATTGCCTTGCATGACTCCAAACTCGTAAACGTGCTTGGCAGGGTCAAATTTGCGATCCAAGATAAACAGGGCAGACACGCCACGCTGGATTTCTTCGGCATCCACAAACTCGGGGTTTACACCAATGCGTGGAGTGGACGCTTGCATGGCAAAGGCCATCTCGGCACGGCAAATAGCGGTGGCGTACTCTTGCATGGGGACAAGGCGCTCGCCAAGGCTGTAGCCAAAGAAGTTGCCAACAATGGGCTTGGGACACATGTTTGCCAAGGGGATAAAATCCACCTCTTTGACATACAGGACATAAGAGCCTGAGAAACAGCACTCAATTAGTTCTTCTTCGCCATCATTGTCAATGTCTCGGCGAATCCAAGCGGTGGTCAGCATCACCACACGGCTGAAGCGGTCTGCGCCTTGGGAGGCAATCACGCCTTGGCCTGGCACAGGGGTCGAGTCACGGGCGTGGAGCGCCAAGTCGTTTTCCAGTGCGCCAGCTTGGTAAGCGCCTGCAGGACCATAGGCGGCGTGGTCGGCAAACTTCTCCATGTCGATGTACGGATACATTTCTTTGGCCTCATGGATCGTCATGGGGTCGTAGTAACCGCAAAAGTCCTGATCCTGAATGCGAGGTATGGTTGGGTTGCAAACAAAGTAATGTTGGGCAACGTGCTTGATCCGCACAGTAGTTGAGTAGCCTGTCAGCTTGTATTCAGCACGGTAGATGGTGTTGTTTTTCAAAGCTTCGCCAAATTCGCCGTTTGGTTCTTGGCTCATTTCAGCTTCATCGGGTTGCATGGCTTCTTGCATTGCCCCTTGCAAATCGACATCAATCTTTCGCATGTTTTGGCGCTTGGCAGTCAAGCCTTTTTCGCCTGCCATGATCTCAAAGGTTTTGAGTTGATCCCGTGTGCCTTCAACCTTTTTGTATTGGGTAATTGGCTCACGCACGGGAGACACCATGACGATACCGTTCTTGTGCAAAAACGCATCTTGCGCCCAGTCACGGACAACTTGGTAAGCATCGTTCTTTGAGTTGATCATGTACTTGACCATCTCGGTAGCTTGACGAGCCTGATCTGAATCTGACTCTGTAAAACGCTCAAACTCAAACTCAACTTTTCCGTTTGGCATCAAGCACTTAGTGGCAATTGCTGTAGCGTAATCGATGCCTGGCGAAACAATAGGATGGATGTAATCAATACCCCGAATAGGCTCTGTTGAGTTAGAAACAGGGATGTTGAGGTAGTGGTAATCAGTAAAACGGTTATATGTGTTTTTTGACTGGGTCAGACGGAGGTAATCAACCATCTTGACGTAGACTTCGTGAGCAACTTTACGGACGATGTCGCTAGTGCCTGTTGGGCTTTCGATACCGTCTACAACTATGTTTTGTTTGTCCAGCATTTTGAATCCTTAAATTCGCTGTTGCTTACCTTCAACCATTACTGGTCTACGGAAAGCGAAGCCGTTTGATCTGCCTAAAAGACTTTCACCATGTCCCTGAATTAACGCCAGCAAGCCAATCCTTGCTGAGTCAATGTGGTCATCAGGGTCTGAAAACCTTCCCGCATCATCAATTGCGTAATTCCTACATTCATCTAAAAATGCTTTGCAAGACTCATTAATTCGGAAAGTCCCACGCTCCATACCTAGCCGCATTATATTGATGCCGTAGGCTTTGTGGTTGGTTACTTTGCCTTGGTCGTTGGGCGGGTTAAGAATCGCCCCTGGGATGCAGTTGAGGTTGTAAGTATCCTCAAATACCTCCCTGACAGATTGTTCTGTAAGCGTGTACCTTCCCGCAAGAGTCGCATCATGTGGAAGTGCGATTGGTATCCCACGGGATTCCCTGTCCAAGAGGTAGTGGACGTACTCGTCGGGAGTCTCACCCGCAGCGATGGTAATTTGGCGGTGTAGGTAAATAATCTCTTCAATAGGATCTCTGAAAAAGAACGAGATGACGGTGGGGTCATTTTTGATTCCTAAGTCAAAGCTAATCAGGCGTTCCAGCTTTTCGTTGTTACGCAAATCAAGGTCAATTGCCTTATAGATAGGCCAGTCCAGCAAGGGAAAGACCACGCCTTTGCCTACCAACGGAATACCCTTCATGCGGCAGTCCCGCTCCCAAGGCATAAAGTCCCGTGCTAACTGCTCACGCTCCTTTTGCGAAAAAAAGTCTTCACCCCATTCATTGACAAAAGGTACATCATCCCAAGTAACACGGACATGGCAATACCCATCGATGTTGTCCCAAAACTTCCTGACTAATCCCGAGAGTCCTTTGAGCGGCGTGAATGAACAGATAACCTGTCCCTCTCTAGCTGCTGTACGGACAACAAGCTCAGAAAAGATCTCATCGGGAGGTTGTTCGTCAAGGAGGACGAGGTCGAGTTCAAATCCTTGGAGGTGTCGGACTTGTTGGGTGTAGTTGGAGAAGTAGAGTTTTGACTTTCCTCCGCTGACATGCCAAATTTCGATGGCAAGGACATTCTGACCGTCTGCTCTAATGGATTTGGCATCAATCTTCTCCCGTGGAACTGACCCTGATCCTAGCTTGTAAGATTGCTTAATGTCGTCACAGCCCAGTATTTTTGACTGTAGCGTTTTAGCAACTTGCTCCCAAGATTCACCAGTAGCCATAGCAATGATGGGTTTGTCCCAGCGTTTGCCTTTCCACCAGTCAGGGTACATGCCAGTCAGGTGATAGGCGACTTCAAAGGCGGAGGCCACGGTTTTGCCTGAGCGGTTGGCGGCGATCATCCCACGGCGGGAGAAGTCTGTGCCAGTCTCAAAGAATTTTATTTGATAGGGGAACGGACGAAACCAGCGGATAGCGTTGAACTGCATATCCTCTGAAAGTTTTTCCTGCGCCCGTTTCATGGCACGGAGTTGGTCAGCCTCTAAAGCTTTGACACCTTTTTTGCCGCCAGCAAGTTTGACCAAATGCTTGAGAGCACGGTCTTTGTATATTGGTTGGATATACGAACTTGCTTCACTTTTTGCCATACTTGTCTCGCATGTTCAAAAGCACTTCGGCAGCGGAGGCGAGATAGTAAATTTCTTGTGGGGTTAACCTGTGGATGACTTGCAAGTCTTTCTGAAGCAGCTCAAGGGTTTTCCTAGCGCATACTTCAGCTTGACCAGCAAGGCGATCTTTGAATGCCGCCGAGTAATCTTCCATTACGCCCAAGGATCAGTAATGTTCTTCGCAGATACGGAACTCATGTCTTTGTCGATCATGCGCCAAATGCCACTGCCTTTTTCGCCTGAGCAGAACAAATACAAGCCACGACCTTTTTCAGTGTATGTGCCATCAGGACGGCGCATCACTAGCTCTTCAGTACGGGGATCAATCCAAGAATAACGCTCAGGCACTTCTTGTCCATACTTGTTGATCTTGGTTCCCACAGCAATTTGCTCAAGCGGACCCATGATCTGATATGTGATCATGCCGTTGTCGTACTTGTGGAAGTTAATCTGCACCTTTTTGTCACCCTGTGGGTCACTTGGGTGAGGCATATTGAAAGCGCCAAAGAAATTTACACGGCTTTCAATGGGAGGCAAGTCGGAACTGCGCTCGGGGATCTTGCGCTTTTCGTCAACAGGAATGATGTCTTTTTTGTCCACATACGGATTGTTGTTGGACAAGAAATCCGCAGGAACCTTTTTGCCCTCAAGTGCGTTCTTGGCAACTTGGTATTGGTCTTCTTTTGATTTGCCAATCAAGTCCAAAGAGATTACACCGTCTGTGCGGTCATACACAAACTGTGCAAGTTCTTTAGCCGTGGGAAGATCGACCTTGAGGGCCTCTATGTCATACGTTGCCATGCTTTACCTTTCAAATGTTTTTCGGAACTGACGGTTTGGTGAACTTACCAAAGTTCTTCACGTTGTTGGTGTGCTGTGAAGACAGAGTATCGACTTTGTAAGCCTTGTTGACAGCGCCAGCAATAACTTCTTTGCGCTTCAAATCGCTGTTGTGTCCATCAATTTTGTCGTTGATGTTCTTGGTCAGGCCTTTACGCATTGATTTGCCGCCTGATAGCACTTGTCCATATCCTGACATGATGACCTCACTTCAAATAGTTAGTACGGTCACTGTTCATATACGCTGTGTTTTCAGCATATGTGCAGTAAGGCTTGGGCTGAGTCAGCGCCATTTTTTGACCACGAGTTGCAATGTTGCCATTAGCAGCAGGCTTGCCTTGATTGGGAGTCGCAACAAAAGTGCCGCCCGAAGGACGAGTCACCGCAGTAGCGCCACCAGTTTTGCTGGGCAGATGTTTAGATACATTGCCTTTGCGGTTTGGTGCTTGGGCCATTTGAGTTGGGGCGTTGTTGCCCGAGGTGTAGGAGCTCATTTCTTCCCTTTCGGTTTACGTTGTGCTTCCCGTTTGACTTGGTAAGCGATGGCGACTGCTTGCTTCTGCGGTTTGCCTGCCTTCATCTCAGTCTTAATGTTGGCAGACATTGTCTTCTTAGACTTCCCATACTTCAGTGGCATATCATACCTTTCTTAGAGTTTCCATGAAAGCGGCAAGGGACTCATCGGCTGTATCTTCTTCATCTTTTTGGATGTTCTGTACATGCTCAATAGAAATGATGGGCGCACGGCTAGACTCAAATGGCGCCAGCTTATCAGCAATCCTAGCCTTGTCCTTGATATCTAACTCATCAGACTGCATAGCCTCAATAAGGACTTCCATGGCAGTCTTCAAAAGAGGTAGGCCAGCGGCAGCACGTTCTTGGTTGAGGCGGTTAAACAATGCACCATACTCAGTGACGCTGTTGACAACAGACTTAGGGCGACCTACAGGACGCTTTAGTTCAGTTACTTTACCCACTTCAATCCTTCTACAGTGCGTATCCAGGCATAAGACCCCATGATTGTAAACCCACGTTTTTTGTGGATCTTCATAAACGCTTCATAGTCAGCCCGAATGGACGATGAACAAACAACAGGGATACCCCAACGGGCAGCCCACAATAAATGTTGGTCAATCATCTCATTAATCAACCTAACACGCAAGCGGGGAGACAACTCTAAATCAACATGGTGATACTTCGCATTCGATATCTCATCCCGTGAATAGGTAGTGTAACCCCCACGATCAAACCAGCAGTATCCAAGTAATCTACCTTCATCCCTACACACCGCAACAAACTCTTTGCTCTTGTCAAACAATTGGGTGGTAAGTGTTACCGTGATGATGTGCTCAAAAACACCATGATCCTTCTTTGCAAAGATCTCAGCATCATCGCTGTAGTTCCTAGCAGTCAGTTCCATGATGTCCCCTATGTCATGTAGAGGATGCGCCAATGTCCATTCCATACCTATCTCCTATGCAATTACCACGAATTGTATTACCTTTACACGGGGCTGATACAACGTACTGAGGTTATAGGTGTTACCTAGAAGTTTTTAAAAAAAATTTGGGAATGAGGGAGTGGGCCCCCCCTAAAAATGGTGCTTCCAGTGCTACCCCCCCCAGGGGGTTTTAGGCTGATCGGTGCTGGCTGGTGGTGTGCCAGCTGGGCAAATGTCAATAGATACGGGGCCTCGTAGGCTGTCGCTGTGTGGCTGCTGCCCTATGAATTAACCGACCGACCAGTCGGGTTATGAATTCGGCGCCCGAGGGCCCCATCACTTTTTGTTTTTATGCGAGCTGGTCACATGTGGCTGCACAGGCCTTGACAGCCTGCCAGCCCTTACAGCTGCTGTATTCCCTACTATGTGATTAGACACAGGCCTGAGGTTTTTATCTTTTCTTTTTTGTGCGAGCTGCACATGCCATATGGTGACATTTATATATACTTGATTGTTTGGAAAAAATCAAATGTAATGATTAATTGATCTAATATATTAGGGTTTGTCCTAATGTTACTTTAAGACATGAGAGCTATATTTATCTCACTGCAAAGCACAGGGCCGAGCAGATAAAGCAAAGAAAAGGACCACACTATGACCACCACCACACACACAGCAGCACCAGTGATTAACCTCACGCCATCTATTGAATTAATGGTAGATGAGCTGGGCCAGTTGCAAGATCAAGTCGCAGCTCTGAATGAGCAGATCGACAGCCTGAAAACCAAAATCAAGGCCACAGGGGCAGGCCGTTATCTCGGCACTCGCTGGCAGTCTGTTGTCACTGCTCAGAGTGAATCAGAAAAAGTTAATTGGGAAGCTGTCGCAATGTATCTGA
>Ga0222713_10001488_pt1 | contig 26190 bp, 24 predicted proteins | sample C33_649DmetaG_FD_165061 | JGI IMG/M metagenome (GOLD analysis project Ga0222713, IMG submission 165061) | Estuarine water microbial communities from San Francisco Bay, California, United States - C33_649D | ecosystem: Environmental > Aquatic > Marine > Unclassified | place: USA: California... | reverse complement strand
TGATGATTTCTTGAATAGTCTCGGGGCTCTGATTAAAACTATACTCTAAAGTATCGCTTAAACAATCTACCAATCCACTTTCGTGATGGTCACCACCAAGGAAGTTCCATCCTGACTCTGTATCTTCTATCTCTGAGTGATTGACTGTGTAGCCGAAGCAATCTCCATTAGCATAATAGCCATATTCCATGAGTTCAATTTGAGCATGCATTTTGAATTGGTCTAATGTTCCATTATTAGATACGATGAAACCAACTTGACCCGAATCCCATTTATCATTGAAGTCAGTCAAAGAAAAGTGAATAGAGCCATGACTTAGCATATAAACCGAAGTTACATGCTTGAATTTTGACTGCAAGTCAAGTTGCATTTCTCCCCATGAGTTAAAGAACTCAGAGTAATTTGGGATACCTGTTTCGTTTGGCAGTTTGTAAAGTTTATGGAACATAACGAACTTAGTTTCAGTGTCGTTCATTCTTGGATTTTCGGGACTATCGTCAAGATAGAGTTCAACGGTGATGTTACCAGAGGTAATGGTTTGTAGTTTCATGATTAGATTAGATTAAATTCTGCTTTGATTTGGTTTGCAATTTGCTGTGAGTAAAGTGGTAGAATGTCTTCAATTGTGGTTAAGATTTCATCTTCGTGAACAAGCCGATGAGTCAATTCTTTCTTTGATCTCTGATCTTTGAGAGTAATGGCGTAGAGTTTGGTAATTGTACCCCGATAAATCGAGGTACAATGGTAACATGGTCTAATTTCAAGTGTAAACTTGGTTTCAATAAAGATGTACATAGGTTTTTCTGTGATTAATTTTCAAAGTAAGGCACTTTTGGGGTTGGTGTAAATACTTCGTCAGATTTCCAATTGTCATGATAGTTCCTATCAATTGCATCAATGATGTCGGTGATTTGATTTACATAAGTAACATAGAAATTGGGGTGAAACATACTGATTTTGCCATTGGCAGTATCTATTTTATCTTGTTCATAGAGATCGGGCAATGCATCTTTGATGTGTTCAATGTCGTGTTTCAGTCTATCTATAAGATAACCTTGGTACATTGGATGTAAATCTTTGATTCCGTTGATGAGGATGGATGATGATGTTTTCTTTTTCATGATTATTCTGTGATTAGTGTGATTTGGTTCTGTCAAGTGTAACTTGAGTTACATAAAAGTCATTAGGGTCGATGTGAGAGTCTTTTTCTGTCTCTAAAGCAATAAGATATTGCTTGTAGTTTTCAGCCAATTCTTTAGTGCTGAAAGCACCTTCAAATTCATGGCGATAGTCGTCAAATGGCATTACTTGAAATACGAGGTAAACGAAGTTGGCAGACATGATTTTTCTTTGATGTGTGGTTTGGTTTGTGGTTTTGGTTGGGGTTTCAGAGCCTTATTAACTCTCTCTAATCTTTTGTATAACCCTTCGTAAGAACTCAGGGTATATACAAAAGAAGAGAGAGTAAAGAACATTAGTATTTTCGGTTGTTGAGGAAGTGTTGCAACTCATCGTGAGTCATGCGAGTCATCCTCTTGAACTTTTCATTAGACTTCCAAGTAAAGCCGTCATTTATCATATCAACTATAGTTGTATAATGATAAACATAGCCATCGGATTTGCCGTCAATCATAAGACAAAAGTCTTCAGCAATAGGAATGAATTCAACCTTTGGTTGTTGGTAGTCGCTGATGAGAAAGTCCAAATGCAAGTTCAAGTCTTTGATATCTTTTTCTGTGACTATACCATACACAAGATAGACAGATTGATTAGGGTCAATTTCCTCGCCATCTAACGATGGGACTGCTTCGGTCAGTTCGTATTCAAACTTTGTTTGTTTGGCAAGAGTGTTCAATTCTTTGACAAAGGTTTCAACTTCTAGTTGATCACCATGAATGTAAGTTTCTACATTGTAGAGTTTGACTTTGTCAATTTGTTGAAAGTTGTTTAGCATATTGTTTTCCATAATCGTAGATTAATTATTTTTGAGAACTGAAAAGGTTGCAATCCCAGCGAATAGTAGGCACATAATGCCACTGATTACGAGAGCAGGCAAGTCATTAGAAAAGGCAGACCAAACTGCGTTTGTGTAGAAAGCCAATGCAAATAGAAGGAGGACGATGGTTTGTGAGTCTTTTTTCATAGATTTAGTTTTTAAGATTTTTGATGTCAAGCATCCAATAGATGCCGTAGGCAATTAGGGAAAGCAAAGCGATTCCGATGGTGATTTCTTTTAATAACTGCATGATTTTTTCTTTGAATGGTTAATTGGTGAAACTTTTGTAAAACATGGAGGTTAAAAAACCTCCATGCGAAACTTCTTGTACTGACCTTTTTCTACATCGGAACGATGTTGGAAAGCATCTTCGTGAGAAATCTTAGATTTCTTGTCTTGCTTTGGCTGAGCAGCATTCCAAAAAGCCGTCATGAGGCTTACTGCAGGACCAACCTTTGGTTGTTTCTTAGCCTTGACTCCTTTAGGAGTTGTTGGCTCAGCCTTGGCAACCTTTGGTTGTTTGGTTGGCTTGTCTTTGCTAAGCAACTCAGTCAACTTCGGTCCCTTGGCTACAACCTTTGGTTGTTTAACTGCCTTAGGCTTCTCTACAACCTTCGGTTGGTTGACAACCTTTTGCAATTCAGCAATTGCATTGCTGTGTTCAACCAACTTGTTGAGACAAGTTGTAACTTGCTTGGTCACTTCTGAAAGAAGATCAATGACTCTTGTCATTTCGTCTTGCTCAACAACCTTCGGTTGTGGCTTGGTAATCTTGACTACCTTGGCAACCTTTGGCTGAGGAACTTCCTTGACAACCTTCGGTTGAACTTTGGCTTGGGGCTTCTGAACAACCTTTGGTTGAACTTTAGTTAAAGGACTTACATAAGTCTCATACAGTGCCTCTCGTTCTCCTTCAGGAGAAAGTTTTAAACGAACATCAATCATAGATTGAAGAGTAGACATCTGAAGTTCTACAAACTTCTGATGAATAGGCTGACCATAAAAGTGCTTCCAACCTTCGGTTGATGCTTGCTTTAAGAATGTAAGGTAAACGACTCTGTCGTTAATCCGCTTTGTTAACCACGCTTTCTTAACCTTACGGTTAGCGAATGAACTCAAATGGCTAAGGATTTCATCCTTACTCATTGTCTTGCTACTTTCAACGAAACTCTGTTTCATTGACTCAGTGATGTTGGCAGTGATGCTTTGCATTGTCTTGGTGTTTTTTGCAGTTTTCATAATTTTACTTTGTGTTTTTATATAAGAGTTATTTACTTACCTCACCCTAAAAAGGGTGAGTAAATAACTCTATAAAAACCCAAAGTAATTAGGGCTTCCCTCCCTCAGTTCACCAAACCACCTTATCCACACCTCTTATCCTAAAGGATAAAATTAGTTGTCCACAATTCATCTAAACTTCGTTTAATCTTGCGTCATACACACACCATCAAGCATCCAAACATACATCCTCAAGCATACATCCAGCCTCGTCACTTTGATCCACAGTTCTACACGCCAAAGTCACGCTTGCACACCCCGGCACGAGGCTCTTCAACTATCTCTTTAAGGTCCTACCAAACTCTTAAGAGTTTGAAACTCTGTTAAATATATAAACCTATACTTCGTATAGAAAATTGGACACTCAAAATTGGACACTTTTTCTGAGGCAAACCAAGGGTTTGATTTGAAGAGAGACACAAACTTTTTATTTAAGGCAAGCCAACCTTAAGGTTGAAACCCTTTAAAGCCACTGAAATTGCCTCAGTCCGACACCAACAAATGTTGGTTACGCATTTTAAAACCTAGGTTGACCAAAGGTCAGTTTGATTTTTAATTCGCGACCGAAACCATCCGCAAGACAAACACGCTGTTTTGCGTATGGGCGTAGGCACGAAAGGGAGGGGATGTTTTTTTTGGCGTATTGCTCTGATTTTTTTTACGTATAACCTCCACCGCTCACACAAACTTGTATTTTTTGATTTAGGGTGGGGGGGGATATAAAAAAGGCCCGGTATATGGTAGTACTGGGCCTTGTATTTGGGGGTAAAATGGTGTTTTGTTTAACTTTTGTCTGCCGATTTCCCGGGTTGAGACTTTCAAAAGTTAGACAAAACGCAAAATCAGAGTAAAAGGTGCATATCGACAACGAAGAGTTTAATTTCTGTTTGTCCTTTGCGGTAGTGTTCTTTGATAGTGGGGTAAGCTTTGGGTTCTACGATGATTGAGCCTTTGGAGGATGCTGAAATGGGGCTCATAATGGGCAGAATGGAGTGTATTGGGTGAAATAGGATGTTTAGACCGTTCAGTTTGGGTTGATAGTGATCAGAGAGGATAGAGTGGGAGAGTGTATTTTCGTAGAACACCGGGCATATTTGTTGTGCGTAGACGCAGTTGAACCTAGATGCTAGGCGGTAGGTGAAAGAGCCTGTAATAATTTTGGTTTGGTCGTGTTTAAAGGAGTTACATTTAAATGTCTGGTAGTAGTATTCGTTTGGGTCAGGCTGTAGGGTGGGGATGTAGATGATATCGGAGAAGTCTTTGGATGATTTTTGGGTAAGGCGTAGGATTATGTAGTCTTTTTCCCAAGGTATTTCACCGATAGAGTCTTGGAAGTAGGATCTAATTTGATCTAGGAAGGATTTTTCACTGGGGGATAGGGGAGTCAGTTTCATTTGGCAGTTGAGTTGATTGAACTTCGTAGTATTGGATAATAAAGTCACGTAGACGTTTAGGCAGTTTAGATTGTTTGTTAAGGACGAGGTTATATTCTTGTTCTATTGTACGATTTTCACGAGACAGGTGGTAGAGTATTTCGTCTCTATTGGATAGTATTCTACGGACTACAGAGGGAACATTTTTGTTATTCATTGATAATAATGTTATTACGGAGTGATCTAATGCCTCTAGAGTCTGTACGCCATATTACTTTACCGCTTTGACCGAAGTCTAGTGCTTCATGTTCTTTGAGGGTATTTTTAAGGAGGTTAGAGCATTCACGACTTTTGGCTTCTAGTTCTTTTATTTCGGCTGCGATTACTTTGTGGGTGACAGCTATTTGTAGAAGTTCGGGAGTACCTTGTAGGGTTTTAATTTCTGAGTTTGCGTATTTGTCGTTGAGGAACTTTTCAAATGCTTCTGTACCATCGGGTTCAGGTTCATAGAGTTGAATGTTTTCGGGATCAGCTTTAGCGGCATCTACACGTTCCCAGAAGTCTTCCATTGCTTCAAGGATTTGTTGTTTGAGTGTAGGGTTAAGATCCATGTGGATGGAGGAGAGTTTACGACCATCTTCAAAGAGAACAATTTCACCGTAGGTAAGATTCAGACCGAAGAGGTAGGTTTGGAGTTGAGTAACGTAGGATGGGGGTATACCACCGTCCCATTGTTTGGATGCGAAACCGTTAATGGTTTTAACTTCTAGAACGCCCTTGAAATTTTTTTCAATTAGGCGACCACCGTAAACTAGTTTATCAGTTTCTTTGTTTACGATGATGCGGTCTGGAGAAAGGAACAAATTGGGATAGTCGCTATTGACGATGTAACCTGTTACTGGTTTGCAGTGTTTTAGTTTATTTCCTGCGTTGTAGTTGGTGATTACAGATTCGGGATCTTCTCCATCGAAATACTCCCACATATTGGCTACAAAGTCTTCTAGACGATTGCCATAGAACATGGGAATGTTTTCATCTTGTTTGATGGGTATGACTCCTACCTTTTGGTAGAATAGTTCAATTTTAGATTTGTAGGGGTTCAGACCCATAAGTGTGCCTATGTCTGAAGCCCCGAGACCATTTTGACGAAATGCTAGCCATTCGTCATAGTTGGTTTCTTTGTCGATGTTGATTAGTTTGAGTTCACCCATTGGTATAGTTTTTCTGCGATTTGAATTACCTTGTTGGCTATGATTTCTGGTTCCTCGCCAAAAGGTGGATTATAAACGGAAGCTGCGGCTTTCATGCACGATTGCTTCTGGATCTTAGCATCCTTGTCGTAATGATGTTGTATATGATCAAAAACCTTCTTCTCTACTTTCTGTAGAGCTTCTCCCCCGGGGAGGGAGGCTACTTCATTTTCAGGAGCAGCCTCATCCTTTTTAATACGAGGGCGTTTAGATGGTTTGACAATGGTATTGCTGATGGCTTCTGCTAACATGGGGTTAGCAATCTTTGATGAGCTTTTCATTCAATAATATTAAAATGGTAAGTCATCATCTTCAAAGGCTTCATCCTCTGAAAAGTTTTGAGCAGGCTTTACGTTTGTTGCAACACGGTCACTTGTAGGAGCAGGTTGTGCCACAGCTGGATGTACCAATTTGGTTTTGGCATCTGCAATCAAGTTGAAGAAGAACTGTTGCTCCTCCTCACGATCAATGTCAATTACTTCACCCTTTTTGTTTTTAGTAAAGGTTACTTCCGGCTTGCCGTTAGGATTCTCTCTGGTGAAAGCAAACTTACATGGCTTACCATTGTTTACTGTAATTAAAGAGGACTTCTTTACGCCTTGCTCTTCCTTGATCCGTGGTATTAATCTTACAGGGAAATTCCAATCAATGTTGGGGATTACGCTGCAGAACATTCTGAAGTAAGATGAGTCTACATCCATCTTAACTATGTAGTCATCATTGCCATCTTTCAAATGGATCTGAAACTTCAGTTTAAGTTTTCCTTGAATGTCCTCCTGTCGAGTTGAGAAGTTTGTGACATGCCCCTCTACAAAATCGTAGATGTAGAAGTACCGTGTTTCGCCCTTTGCAGTTTGAGTTGCTGTTGTGCCGGGTTCGTTTGTTTTGCTGTAACGATAAACTTTACCGTTTCTTAAGTCCAAGTAAATTGAGGACGAGTTGTTTCCGAGTGCCATATATATAAGTAATAAAGGTTTCCTATTTTTGTGTCCGAGAGACGTTAACACAAATATATAAAAATGCCAAGAAAAAAACTAACCATGGATGAAATTGATCAGGAAATAATTGCGATCAAACAAGAAGGACACTCACAAGTAATTGAAGACATCAAAGTCAAGGATCTAATCAAAACGTACTTCTTTCAGCAGAAAGAATTAAAAGTAAATCACATCATCAAGAACATTACCAAGAACATCAAGTATATCATGCGTGAGCGGAATATGAATTTCGCAAAGCTATACGAAGAAGTCAAACGCAAAACTGGACAAGATAACTATATGTTCAAGAGTCAACTGCTGGTGTCAGAAGATTACTACATCGATGAAAACATCTTGCATACTACAATCGTATTGGCTTTTACTTTTAATGTGAGCCCGTGGGATATGATGTTTCACGATATGGAATATCTTTCTTCAAAAAATTTGTTGAGTACGTTTTGATTTCTCGAAAAGTAGTATAAATTTGTATCCCCCTAAATCGGTCGGTGAGAACACGGTGGCGGTTTAGGGTAGTGTGCTACCATGGGATTCCGGCACAGCACAGCGATGGCACTAAGGAATGAGTCGCAGGACCGGACGGAGGATGCAACCTTCGACAGTTGATTCCAAGTTAATGAGCTTGCATGCCTCATTGATATTGGGACTGTGTACGAGCAAGTCACAGTATGACCAATGTGATAACCCTTTTTTTAAGGGATAACTCACTCATTGGTCCTGTACCAAGCAAATATGTTATACTAGTACTCTAATAGTAAAATAAGAGAAATCTTGTTTTACTTTTCTATATTTGTGTAAATTTGTAATAAATGATTGCTTTAAGAGATCAACCCAATCAGTTTATACCAGAGATACAGAAAGATGTAAAGTGGTATATGGATTCGCTGCGGTATGTTGCAGAAAAATACAATACGCAGCAGAATATGTTGGGGTATCAAAGCACAGCAACTTTTGAAAAGCCTGTAGATGAAATGCTCCGCATGTTCACTTACTACCTAGGCAAACAAGAAAACAGAGACTATTACTACAAGACCAAGGACGAAGACAACTGCGACTTACCCAGTGTATGGATTAATGGACAGAAGTTGACCTCTATGATTGACTTCATGATTGGCAATGCGATTAAGATGATTGAGAATATTGAACCATCTGTTCGTGCTACATCTGAAGCCCTAGTCTCTAAAAAGAATGAAATACTGGCTCTTGGAATGCTGAAGATCAAGTACCAAGAGATTTTTGATTTCATGTCACAGAAGGGAGTTGAGTTTACTCCTACTGGCATGGATGAGTTTGAAATGCCTGAGGATCTTCGGAAGTTCATGATGTACGACTACAAGGAGTATTCTGAAGTTGTCGCTCAAAGACTTGCTGAAGATATTCTACATAGAAACAAGTTTATTGAAAAATACAAACAAGCATTCTTGTATCTATTGTTGGGTGGCGTTTGTGGTATCGAGAACTCAATTAAGAACGGACGGCAGTTTAAAGAAATCATTCTACCTTATAACTTGATCTGGGATAACTCAGTAGATGATGACTTTAATAATAGAGCACACTACTGCGGTAAGATTGATTGGCTTACTCCCGGTGAAATTCTTGCTAAGCCTGAATTTATTCAGCATCTGACACCCCAAGAGATTGACGAAATCAAAACAGTAAATACCCAGACCATGGATAAAATGTTGGGAGAGGAATACATAACCTCAAACAAATTGCGTTGGTGGTATAACTATAGCGGTGTCCCAAAGATGGCATGCGTTACGGGTTATTGGGTTGGCTACAAAGAATTGAGATACGAACAAGTGAAAGATCAATATGGCAACGAACACTTTGCCAAAATGAGAACACGTACCAATTCAAAATACTTTATAAAGACAATCTACAAAGGAACCTTGATTGCCAATAAATATGTAGTTGATTACGGAGAAGCAAATAACATTGTTCGTAGAACAGATGATCCTACTGATGTTCAGTTGCCAATTCAAATCTTTTTGCCAAATATGGTGATGGGTGAAACTCGATCTATCGCATCTCGTTTGCATAAACACCAAGATCGAATCGATTACCTTAACCATGAGATTACCAAAATGACAGACCGTGCTAAAGGCAAAGTCTTCATTTTAAATAAACATAAATTGGGATCTGCTACAGCACAGGATGTGTTAAACGATTTCCAAAGAATGGGGATTCACATCACCGATGGCAACATGACAGGTGAAGACTTCAACAACGCAGATTACAATAAAGTTGTAGAAGTTGTTGATATGACATTGGATCCTAACGTACAACAAATCATTGCTTTGAAACGTGAGGAAGAGCGTATCATGGAAGAAATCGTCAACGTACCAAAGGTCGCAATGGGTCAACAGGCTGGCTACTTGGGGGCTAAGACACAGGCAGGTACAATTGCTCAATCTAACTTGGGAACCGCTTACCTATATCAAGGCTTCATTCAATTTTTGGAAAAGGATCTACAGTACTCTTTGAATCAATACAAGATTTCGTTAATGGATTTGGAAACAGATACCATTGGCTTGGTTGATAACCGAGGCATTGAATACTTGGAATTGACCGAAGAGTTTCAGTTTGAAGATTTTGGGGTATACATTAAGATCAAAGACTTTGTGGACGAAGCAGCTCGTGAGCGTCTATTGGCTATTGCACAGGCGGCCATGCAGAATCAAATGATTGATATGCGTGATTATATCCGTATCGAAACTGCAAAAACCTACACTGAGTTGTTAAAAGAACTTGAATATGCCATGGACAAAAAAGATCGTGAGCGTAAGCTAGAAGCACAAAGAGCTCAGATGATGCAAGCTGCTCAGATGGAAGCACAAATGGCCATGCAGAAGGAACAAGCACAAATGGCTCAAGACGGTAACAACTATAGAGCTGAGTTGCAAGTTGCTGGTAACATGGCGAAGAACATGCCAGCTCAAGCAAACGAAGAACCTACCGTAGAAGAGGCACCTGCTGCCCCATCTGAAGAAATGGCAGCAGAAGCACAACCAACTGAACAAGCTACTGTACCAGAATAATAAAAAATGTATATTTTATTAAACACTTTGCTTTCTAGGAAATTTAATTAATTTTGCACTATATGTACGATACTATCGAACAACAAATTTTGCAGCAACAACAAAAAGAACCTCAGCAGCCCAAGGTGGAAGTTGAGCCAGTTCAACCTGTTGCAGCTGAACCTACCACTGTAAATGATCAAATTACAGATTCGGTTACACAAGTTAAACCCTCGCCTGAGGTTTCTGAACCAGTTATTAATACAGAAGATCCTGTAGAAGTAGAAGAAACCCCATGGTATGAAAAGACAGAAGCAGCAAGTATTAACACTACTGACGCTGACTCTGCTAAACCCACTGAAACCCAAGAGGTTCAAGATGAAGACGAAGACATTCAGTTGCTTCGTGAATTTAAAAAATCTGGTAAGACGCTCAAAGATTTTGTTTCTGAGTTTAATTTGCCGGATTATAACACCCTCGATGATGCCAGTATTGTTGAGCTAGGGCTCAAACAGTTGGAAGGATTCGATGGTGATGACTATGCACAAGCAGTTGAAGAGTTCAACGGCATGTCGCTTTTCCAAAGAAAAAAACTCATACAGGAGTATCGTAATACCTTTTTGCAGCAATCTGAGTCGAAGTTGAAACAACTGACTAAGAAAAATGCTGTCCAAGAAGATAAGTACCGTCAGACTGTTGAGCGTTTTGAAAGTGAAGTGGATCAATTGGCGAAAGAAATTTCAGGTAAAGAAGTTTACGGTTTGAAAGTGACGGACGAAATGTCGGCTAAAATCAAGAACTTTTTGAAAAAAGAGATTTCATTAAATCGTGCAGACGGTTCACTTGACACAGAATTAATGGCTGATTTTGCTTTGTGGCGTTTGTATGGAAAGGATATCGTCCGTACTAATGTTACAGCAGCCAAAAACGCTGGTAGGAAAGAAATGTTGATGGCGACAACAAATCCTAGCAGTGGCAAAGGACCTTCAAATGCAACAGGTGGCTTCAAAGCTACGAATGCAGATGATGCGTTTAATGCCTACCTAACCGCCAAAAAAATATAATAAAAAAAGAAAATGGCAAGTCCAGTTACTAACCTCGATTTAAACCAGTCGCTCCTCCTTAGGGGGTTGAGCCTGCCTAATAAAATGGCTATGGTTTACGCCCAAGATTATGGGTACAATGTTTTGACTCAGTTGACTTCCAAATTGTCTGCTTCTATTTCAAGCCCTCAGCCTAAAGTAGAAATCAGTGCACTTGGAAATCTTTCTGTTTATTCTCGTGTGGCTGCTGCTTCTACCACTCCAACTGGCTATGCCACTGGTGAAGCTTTGCAGGTTACTCTTGATGATGCATCTAACTTCCGTGTCGGTGATATTATTGCTGATAACAACATGGTACAAGGTATCATCGTTGACAAGCCTTCTGGCGGTGGAAACTTGATCATTGTTAAGCGAGTGAGCACCACTTTCGCTACTGCTACCCACTTCTTGGCTGGTAGTATGGCAAAAGTATTGTTTGACTCTTCTGCTAACCGCTACAGCAATGGTAAAACTCCTTTGAACTTTGTTCCACAAACTGATTACACTTACACTGCTATCACTCGTGAAAGCTCAAGCCAAGCTCGTAGAGATCGTGCTTCTTCTTTCGTTAAGTGGCAGGGTGATTTCTGGTACCGTTCATATGATGATTTGACTCTCCGTAAATTCTCTAAGAGTTTGGAATTCAAATATGCATTCTCTGAGCGTGCTATCATCAGCGGTCCTCAAGGTGAATCATACACTACTGCTGGTTTGCGTTGGTCTATCATCAACAATGGCGGTGTATACTTGCCTTTGACTGCTGAAATCACTCAAACTCAGTTTAATGATTTCTTGGAAACTTTGGTTCGTAAGAGTGCTGAAAATGGTCGTAACCTTGTCGCTTTGATGGGTACTGCTATGATGGCTCGTTTGCAAACTTTGTTGTCTGCTTACATTCAGTACGCTGGTAATACCAACACTTTGGGTGGTGTATCAGTTGAAGGTTTGAATGTAATGACTTACAGCTATGCTGGTATCAAAATTGACTTCGTTCGTTGGGCATTGTTGGATGACGATGCATTCAAAGGCGATTTGTCTGGTGTTACTGGTAAGCCTCGTCAGTCTCACAGCATGTATGTATTGGATTTGACTCCAATCCCTGCTGCTGATGGTAGCGGAACTATTTCTCCTTTGCAGAAGTATCACTTCAACAATGATGAAATGTTGGCAGCTTACGTCCCCGGTATGATCGGCTTGCAAGATTCTAATCCTTCTTCTTTGAAGCAAGTAATTGCTAACGGAATGAGCGGATCTATGGCTTCAAGCGATGTTGATGGTGTGGATTTCCACATTCTTTCTGATTGCGGTCTGTATTGCGCTGCTGAGCGTTGCGGATTGGTTGAATTAATCGCTTAATTTTTAAGAAAATGCAAAACGTAGTTTTATTGAATAACGCCACTACTTTGACAGTAGACCAAGGCAAATTGTTTGTGAACAACCGTTCTGGATCTGACTTGACTTCTCCTGAAGCTCAGCGTTTTATCCCTATGGATGTTTTGGGTATCTACAGTGTTACTAAGCAAGCTGGTGCTGCTGGTACTTCTCGTAGCCAAACTTTGACTCCTACCGCTACGAACAGCACAGTTTACTCTGTGACTATTCAGGTGTACAAAGAGTCTGATTGGGGATACTTCGGTCCTAACTTGCAGACTTTCACTGCTAGCTTCACTTCTGATGCTACTGCAACTGTTGCTGAGATTACTGCAGGTTTGACTGCAGCTATCAACGCAATCGGTGTAGCTTACGGTGTAACTGCGACTGACGGTACTACCTTAGTGACTGTAACTTCTAATACAACTGTTCCTCAGAACATCAACTGTATTAGCGTAGGTGCAGGTACTTTGGCTGTGGCTCAGACTGTAGCTTTTGCTAAGCCTTATGGTTTGGCTGCTAACTTGGCATTGCGTGGCTTGAGCAACGCAGTAGCTGGTCAAGTTTACACTGAGTACTGCTTCAAAGTAAAACAAGGTAATGCTTCTGGTCACGTTAACCCCGGACAAGAATACCTTGAGCAAGTTATCTTTACCAATAACGCAACTTTGGTAACAGCAATTGATGCATTCATTGCTGCTCCGTTGTCTTCACCTGCAACTTACAACTTGTAATTAATTTGGTGCTTTTAATGGGGGGGGAGACTCCCCCATTTTTTTATTTGGTTTATTTCTTTATCTTCGACAAATATTTATATGTTACGTAAAATACTCTTATCATCTCGCTCTCCCAAAGGTACCTATACCTTGCAAGGAGCTTACTACGACAAAGTGAGTCGTAAACATCTTTACTGTGTAGAAAACGGTAAACGTATTATTTCAGACTTTGAACAAGATGGTTCATTTAAACAATTTGACGTACTGCTAAATGACGGTGCGATCTACACGTTGGAATATGAGGATTCTAATCCTTATGAACTAGCGGTAGTCGATTTTTACATGAATCACCCATTGGTCTTATCTGAAGGACATGACAATCCTAATTTGATAAATGCTTTGTTTACATTGGTTTTGCAACACAAAATCATCGACAATGAAGTAGCAAAGTTGGGAGAAAACTTTGACACAGCATTGAAATGCATGTCATTGTCATTTGAAGAAAAATATGATTTGGCCTTTGCTTTGGGAATCGATGCCAGAAGCTTGTCGCACAAGGAATTGATTTCTCGTTTGGTTGGTCCAAACTTAACAGGGGAAGCTATCGTACGTAAAAACGTATTTGATTATTTCTATAATGCAGTAGATTCAGACAAAAAGGTTAAAGTGTATGCCAATAAGGCAATTACGCTTGGCTTGATTAAGTATGAAAGTGGTTTTTATCGTGTTGGTGGTCGTACTCTTGGTCCTACTGAGAGGGACGTAGTCGACATGTGTAATAGCGACAAAGATTTATTTTATGGCTTTATTGTTCCAGAAGTAGATAAAGCTGTTACTCAACCTGCTAAAAATCTTGACGACATGACTAAATCAGATATTACTGAGGTAGTTGCCGAAAAGATCAAGGAGGTTAAGAAAACACGAGAAAAGAAGACCGCCCTTGTTGATGGTTTGACCGTCTAAGGAGTTTATTCGTTCACATGAAACCCCTCTTAGGAGGGGTTTTTTATTTGATGCCACATGATTCAGAAAAAAGAAAAGAAAACTCCAATTAAGGGAGAGGCCGTAAAGCGAGTAAAAGAAAGTGTATGTTCTGGTTGTAAACGAGATCGTCCGTATGCGAATTTTAGGAAAAAACTCTGCTTGACGTGCTACAAAAAATACGCTAAAGAAAAAGCTCAGGAGAGAAAAGCAGTCAAAAGAGAAAAGAAACGACTCAGTATATCTCAACTGACCAAAAAACTAGACATCTTTTTTTCACTGTACATTAGATTGGTCAATTCAGATAATCAAGGCAGGGTAAAATGTTTTACTTGTGACCGACAAGAGTATTTTAAAGCAATACAGAATGGGCATTTTCAGTCTAGAAGATTTATGTCCACTCGGTTTCATGAACACAATTGTGCACCCCAATGCTATGCGTGTAATGTTGGATTAAGTGGTATGCAGTACGAATTCGGGAAGCGACTGGATATTAAATACGGTACTGGCATGGCTGACAAAATGGTTCTACTTTCAAAACAAGTGAAAAAGTATACGACTGATGAAATGCTTGATCTGATAGAGCATTACAAAAACAAAGTAGAGGATTTGAAGAGACAAAAAAGTATATTCGATTGAAATAATTAATTTTTGTATATTTGTGTTAAATGACCGGGGCTGAATTTTACACATTACTTCAACAAAAAATCGATAAAGCCTACAGTGCCTATATAGACACTGGCAAAGCTAATCGTATTATTGAGGAAACAATATACCGTTTGTGTGAAAGAACTTACAGGGATCTCGATGCTCAAAAAGAATACGATGAACTCTGGAGTCTTTTAATTAAGGATGAGGTTAAAACTGTATCAAATCCTTATTTTGATCTAACAGGTTTGGATAGAACTTACATGCACTTGTTCCGAGTGGCATGTACATTTGATACGTTGCTAGGCGTTCTTACTCGTGTTACTACAGGTGCAGGTCCGTATACTACAGTATTTACTTCTACTGGTCATACAGTTAGGGTTGGCGATACAATCAAAGTAATCGCAGTTACTGGAGTAGTTACGGCAACTACTAAAACAACATTTACTATTAGCAGTGCTACTCCTGTAGATCCGGCAGCTGCTGTATACTTGACCAGAACTTTTGAAGCTACACCTAGGTTTTCAGACAGAAAAAAAGATGTGTATCATACGGCTACAATATTTCAACCTAAGTATCAAATACAAAACCGCATTGTAGGAACTGCCAATAACAAAGCATTGTATTTGTTTCCACAGCCAGTATCAATCACAATAGATTATTTTTCACAACCTACTAGTGCGACTGGCCATATATTTTTAGCGACTGGGGCCACTCAGATCACAGCATACACAGAAAAGTTCTTGTATCGTCTGGCTGATGAGTGTGTAATGACATATTCTGCACAAGTGCGAGATGCTGAAGTTCGGCAGAATGCTGCTGCGGACATCTCAATAAATCCTTAATAGATGAGTACTCTACGAGAAATAGTACATAGAATCCTATCTAATATTGGTGGGGGAAATACGACTGACGAAACACGCTTTGATGAACCATATATCGAGTCAAAAATACATACTGCTCGAGCATCTATACTATCTGCACTGACTAAGCAATCGTTGAGTGATCGCATTAACGAAGCGTGTGTACAAGCCTATAGTGTTGAATTATTGGAAGCTCAAGTTGAAGCAGGTTGCGATGTCGTTAAGTTTCCATGCCCGACTGTAATAAGATTGGATGATCGTCATGATGGTTTTATTTATGTTGGTCATGTGAATGCACAAAAGCCTTTTATGCGGATTCGTTCAAACTACACTGCATTATCTATGCATTCAATGTTTCAAAAGGAAAAAGGAATCGTATGGGATTACCAAGCAGATTATGATGGCAAATTCTATATTCATATTTATAAAAACCCCAAGTTTAGAAAGTTATTGGTAAAAGCGTTATTTAACGATCCAACCGAAGTTCCAAACTATCGTACCGACATCGATCAATATCCGATTGATGCGGCTATGGAGAATGACATTGTTGAGCAGATTAGTGTAGAACTCATGCGTAAGATGGTTCGTACAGCCGATGTAATATCTGATTCGTTAGACACTGTTCCAAATAAACAAAATTAATCTGATTACCGATGAAAATTGAAGATGTAATTGCAGCAGCCTGTGAGGAATTGCAAATCAGTTATTCTGAAAATGCACTTTGGTTTAAAATATTGGTAAACCAAGTATTGAAGACGTTTAGATCCGGTAGTAATTTACGTAATTACACCTACATTAGCGAAATAGAAGACTCTCGTCTGCCATTGCCCAACGCTTGGAATCAGATTCTAAGTGTATCTACTTGCGAAGGGCAGACATATTGTGAATCATATGATTTTGAAATTCAGAACGACTACGCTATATTTATGTCTGCATTAGAGATTGCAGATGGTACCAAGTTCGTCATATCGTACAAAGGTTATCCTGTAGATGAAGATGGCACAGTTTATTTGAAGGATGAATGGGAGCGTATGCTTGTAGCTTATATTGGTTGGAAATACAGTAGGAGACACTTTGATCGTTATGCACCAGTAATGGATAATTACAAGAGGGAGTATCAACTGCAAAGAGCAGCTAATTTATAACTATGGGAATACACGTAAAATTACTTCAGAATGGTATCATGGATAAGGATACAGACCCACAGGGTGTATCTGGTGGTAATTATATAGATGCCCAAAATATTAGACATAGAGATGATTCATCGTCTAATTTGCAGGCTGTTTCTCCTATGAAGGGAAATAGTCTAAAAGTAACTATACCTGATCCTACTTCTACAGAAACTGTTTGGAGAGTATATGTAAAAGCCACCTACCCATATTTAATTAATGGATCTATTGGCATTTATCGTAACAACGTATTAAGTGGTCCTACTACTTATACAGCCGCGTTATCGCCCACTAGCATTTTGATTTCTAGTATTGATACAGTTTTAAATAGAATTACGTTTGGAGGTGCTCACTCATTTTCCAATGGTCAGCTTGTAACTTACTTGAATTTATTTGGTTCGGCAGCGACACCACTTGTATCTGGGTCATCTTACTATGTAAAAGTTATTTCTGGAACTGTTATTGAGTTGTATTCTAATGCAGCGTTAACTTCAATTATAGACATTACTTCTGCAGGTTCTGGCTCACAAGAGTTGACATCGACTCCTGTGAATTCACTTACTACACAAATACAGACGATTCTTACTGCGTTTAGTGCTGGATTTGTTTATACTTCATTTACCTACATCGATAGTGAAAGCGGATATTTTGATGTATCGCACACTACATGGGATGATTTTGAGATTATTGAGTCAGGAAACATAATCGATAAACTTGTTCAACTTTCTGAGTGGGTAGATTTTACTTCGTTAGTGGCGAAGTATAAAATTATCGGAATGGAAAGTGTGGGCGATGATACCATTGTCTTTTTGGCTACTCCAAATTATCTATCAGCAAGTTATATCACACCGTTTCGTAGTTTAAGTGAAATTGGTGTAGTTCAATATAACTCGGCAACAGATTCGTATACATATACAAGGCTGTTAAAATCTAAGAGATTAGGATTTAATGTTGATTATCAGATACAAGCTGACGTAGAAAAACGTACGCAAGATGTCAATATATATTGGACTGACAACTACAATAAACCCCGAGCACTGAGTGTACCATACCCTTATGTGCAGGATGGAGTATTGACTGCTTACGGTGGCACTATTGATATATCTAAAGTAGATAAAGAAACAGCCCTGTTCGTAGATACACCATCTGCTACAATTACCTACTTGGAAAGTACTGAAGGGGGTGGATCACTGAAGTGTGGTAACAAAAGATATTCTGGTCGTTTTGTGACCGATGATTTTGTGGGTACAGATTATTTGTATCCTAGTGGTCTTATTAATGTATTTAGCACAAACACAACTAGTGCTTCTTTAGTAAAAGGTGATCAGCCGGGGACTCTGACAAACAAATCAATAAAACTCAGAGTAGATAACATTCCCCCGGGAGAATACGCTTATTTTGAATTGGTTGCTATTGAATATGAAGGAGATACTTTTACTGCTTCAATGGTTCAGAGATATCGTTTGAATAACGAAACATCAATTGAAGTTGTTCACAGCAACAATGGTCAAGACAATTTCCCATTGTCCCCAGCAGAAATACTAGCTCTTACAGCAAAAGTGACAAAAGTGAAGAGTTTGCGAATCAACAGTAATCGACTATTTATTTCAAACATTGAAGAAATGGTCGATGCTGATTTGACGCAGTGGGCATCTCAAATTACCCACAGTCTTGAAATTAAACAAATACCAAGTGTTTGGCGTGGCAATCGTTTTGGTAAAGGAGATACAAATAAGACTTATCCTAACTATCGTTTTGGTGAATACCAAGATCCTCAGAATGTATTGAACTATACTGGTTACATGATGAATGATACCTATCGTTTTGGTATACAAGTTCAGTGGAAAAAAACTGGTAAATGGTCTTCGCCATATTGGGTAGATGATATTCGTTTTGACTTGTCAGCAACTAACTGTACATCACCTACACGCAGATCAGCCAATAACATTACAACTACAAACTTTACAAATCTAGATTCTGATTACGTCAACATCTACTATCCTAAATTTCACAATATCAATTTAGATTATCAAGTTGATGGAGAACCTCTGTATCGTTTGATAAAAGCGTATAGAATTGTAAGATGTGATCGGATACCCGAGGTATTGGCAACTGGACTTCTTGTAGGAGGAGTGAGAGAAGATACAGATCCCGGTCTAGGGGTAGATAATTTGATTCCTTACCACAAGGATGTAGTTAGAACGCCATCATTTACGTTTTCTACTTTTCCGTCAAATTATTGTAGAAGAGATCATAGTTTAGCATTTAGAACATCATCCTATCAAAATGATATCATGTTGGGCAATACTGATAACTCTGAGTTTGGTTATTTCCACTCGCCCGACATGTACTTCAACCAAGTACAGTATACATATGTTGCAGGTGACAAGATGAAAGTTTTAAGCGTGCCAGTACCATATGATGAGTATACGCTTCAAGGTTTTAATACAGGTGACTATGAGTCTGTACATCAAGAGTACACAGGCTATTTCAAAAACACATTAGTACCGTATACTGATTTTACAATTGCTGAAGCGGAAAAGTTTCAGACAGGTGAAGCAAGACCGTTTGGAGGAATGGATAAGGTTAAAAATGGAATTAGTGTTCCACCCGAGGGTAGAACTTATGCTAGTGTAAATCCATTTTTCAGCAATATGAAAGCCTGTACAGTATTCAAGTTGACAACAAAACTAAGTACTATTCCCGGATACACTGGTTTGTATGCTACTGGATCAGGCACATTTAATAAAGAAGGATTAGTATATGCTCAAATTTTCCGTGACAAGGGCAACACCGCAAAGTACCCAGCCAATAAAGAGCAGAGTGTGTATGAAACAACCAATCATTTATATATAATGACAGGTAACGAAAGGGGCATACAATCAAATGTATCTGTTTTCGGAGGAGATGTATTTACTCAAAAGTCGCATTTAAAAATGCGTATGAGTACTTATAACTCATTGAATTATGGTTTCGGATTGGCGTATTCATTCTATTCACAGAACATCTCTAATACGCAGATGTTCTATACAATAGACCACAATGATGAACAGGAAGGTCCCGGATTTGTTTATCCGCAGTACATGGAAAAATTTATTACCGGTATCAACGAAGCAGGTTACAAACGTGCAGGCAATGCGTATATTCGAGATTGGTCACCTACATTTACAGGTGTAGCGACATTGGCTTCAAACGTAGTTACTTATGCAGAGCTACCGCAAGGAGCGTGGGGAACTGGATTACTTTACTGGCTGGAGCAATGGCCGGAAGTAGACAATCAGAATAATTATGATTCACAGTTTTCAGTGATAGATAATGTCTTTACTGAAACTGGTTTTGACCCTAACTCTAGATGGGATGGTAAGCGTCCAGCGTCTATAAGATTTTCACAAGTCAAAAGCACTGGCTCTGAGAGAGATAACTACAGAGTATTTAAGCCTATTGATGTTGTTGATTTAGATACTAACCAAGGTGAGATAGTTGATATTGTAACTGTAAATAGTAACTTATACTCGTTACAGCCAGATGCATTTATAAGACATTATGTAGGTGATACTCAAGTGGTTAATAGTGACTCAGGTACTGAACTAATTATTGGTACAGGTGGGGTTCTGAACAACAAAGGGCAGCAGCTCAGTAGTTTTGGAGCAACTAATAAATTTGCTATTGCCAAGGGTAAAACCTTTACTGGAGATGAGAATTTGTATTGGTGGAATAGTAGGGCAAAGAAATTAATACGCTTTGCAGGTAATGGAGTTCAAGTTATTTCGGATAAAGGATTGATATCCTATTTGATGAATAATACGGATTGGCATACTAGACAAGATCAACCAATTACTGGTCAGGGAGTAGTTATTGGCTACAACCAAAGATTTTATGAAGTTGTGATGTCATTTACAGCAGTAGACCCAAGCATATCTGAGTTTCAGACATATACGGACACGAGCTATCTTACGTTTGTTCAATATCCGATAAACTCATTGGTTGTTAATAGTCACAGTGGTGATGTGTTAGATTTCAATTACTACGGAGAGCCCGAGGTTGCTGATCGACATATTTCTGGTGTACCATTTGTATACTTGAAAACAGTAAACAATCTAGATACTATTAATTCAGTACCTCAGTTTGGAGCAACGTGGGCAAATAGATGGCAAAAGTTAACACCTGATACACATCCACAGTACTTTAAAATATTTACATTGGTTTATGATGAAGTGAAAGGTGGTTTTATTGGGTTCATGACTGAGTATCCGAATATCATTACTAGTCGTGGGAACACTTACTATACAAGTAAACCAGACGACCAGAACAAAATTTATGTAGCCAACTCAGGTAACTATAGTACATTCTATGGAGTTCAATATAATGGTCACATTGAAGGGGTGGTAAATATTGATCCGAACTTGAGTAAAAACTTTGAGGCAGTGCAGGTAGTAAGTGATATTACTCCTGAGCGGTTAGATTTTGCTACTAGAGATCATGTTTCATTTTTGACTAGTGCAGAATTTGAAGAGTTGGAAGACTTTTACTATGCTCCGATTAAAAATGACTCTACAGGAACTGGCGTAAATTCTAACGATACCTCTAGATTGTGGGGCAGATACTTAAAAATCAAGTTGAGATTTGCACCCAATATTTTCCAAAAGTTGATTAACTACGTGGTTAAATATAGACCAAACCCTAGGTTGTATAATAAATAAAATAAATTAAATTTGTAATATGGACCCAATTACGATCTCATTACTTATTATGGCAGCAGGTGCGATGGCACGTACTGTTCAAGGTGGTATACAGGTCGCAAAAGGAATGAACCAAGCACGTAAAGCAAGAAAGCTACCTTTTCCAGACTATACCGAAGGACTTCAATATTTAAGGGAAAATCAAAACATGTATCGTGATAATTTTAAAACTGGTTTAGGACAAACTACAATGGAGGCCATGCGTACGGCAACAGCAGCACAGACTGCTAAAACGATGCGATCACTAACTGAAACTTCACCCCAGTTCGGAGGACAAGTTTCAAGTAGACTTGCATCTATGGACAGAATAAAAACTGAAGGTGTATTGGCGAATATGGATCAACAATATCGTCAAATGCAATTGAATAGCATGGCTAGAACAGCTAGTGAAATATCAAGCATTAAGATGAGATCAGTACAAGCACAACGAGACTATAGAATCATGGCTGAAGAAGCCGCAGGAGAAGCGATCAAGCAAGGTTCTGAGAACCTTGTTATGGGTATCGAGTATACAGGTAAAATGGCTGGTAAAGCAGCTACAGGAGGTATAGCATAATATGGCAGTGCAGAGATCACCCGGTTTTCCATCTGGAGAAGTAAAACTAAATCCCAATCAATCTAGTATGGATTATGGGACCACTGGGCCTGATTTGGGCATGGGTGGGGCTTCCGCATCTTCATACGGTTTAGACGGAGCTGGATCATCTAGTATCATGTTTGGCATCTATCAAATGATTGCCGGACAAGACCAGTTGAAAAAAGCTAGAAGATTACCCATGCCGAGTTTTAGAAGTGCAATGGGACCATACGCAGGTATGAAAAGTATTTATGAGCAGGGAGCAAAGGCTGGATTACCTAGTGAGGTAACAGGGCAACTGAGATCAAATCTGGCCACAAGACTTGCACAATTTGAAAATAAGGCTCGACTAGTATCTCCACAGTCTTCGGCATTAGTAGGTAGAATAGCCTCTATGGATAGGGTTAGTGGAGAAGCGAATATCATGCAACAGAATGTAGGATACAAACAGGAGATGTTGAGCGGTCTAGAGCGTATGAATTTAGCCATGTCAAATATTGCTCAAAAAGATATTTCGGCACAGCGTTCGTATAGAATTATGGCTGAAAAAGCTGCAGGCACTGCTATGAAAGTGGGTACTGAGAATATCATGGCAGGCACTACACCAGAAGAAAAACAGGCATAAACATGGCAGAATTTTCATTAGGAGCAGCAATTGGTGCCACAGGCAAAGCCCCTCGGTTAAAAGTTCCGAGTGGAGATACAGATCAGCGAATAGATAAAAACTTAGATCGAATTCGTCAACAAATAGCAGGAGATAGAAATACTTATCATAATGTATATTTAAATGACGTGAAAAATGTGAGTACAAATTTTATAAAAAACCTGTACTCTTTAGAGAAGTCAAAAAATCCTAATGTAGTGGAACAAGCTGACCTTCAGCTTCTTGACTGGGGTACTGAGGCAGATAGAATGGCCCTCAAATCAAAAGTTTTATTTAATCTTGAAGACTTTGTTAAACAGCCCGGAAAGAATTATGTGTCACCTTCAATTGAGAAAGCATACAGTATTATCAAAGATTCTAGCACTGAAGCTGAGATGCTGAAGAAATTTCAAGAAAACCCAGATGTATTTATTGATGGATATGTTGGAGTATCTCCTACGACAGGCTTTTTAAAGTTTTCGCCAAAGCCATTTATTGACATAAATGATTACATTCAAAATAAATTGTTTGACATCAATACGCAAGGTGTTGAGATTAGTGAAACAGTTGAGAAAGTTGCAGGTACAAAGGGTAAAACATTAAGTCAAGAAAAAGTAATTAGTATTCCATTTAATGCTGAAGAGGCTAGGTTATTAAAAAAGAATAACCCTAGTTTGAGAGTGTCAGAAAAGGACAATGCTTATGAACTTGGCAAGCAGTGGTTTTTAAGTTCACCCGATGTCAGGGCTCAGTATTTTAGTGAAAAATATTGGTCAACTGCAGACGCGGCAACCCGAGATGAATTGTTGGCACAAGGAACAGAAGGCTTATATGAGTATTTCTACAACGAAAAAATCAAACCGAATGTTCCTAAAAAGTCAATTGATAAGAATTTATTTTTAGGTACCAGAACAAACATTACAGTTAATAATACAGGACAAAACGCTGCACCTACTACTTTCCAAGTAGCATCTATGGTTTTGAACTTTAAAAATAAACCTAATGCATTGCGTACTGAGAAAATGGTATCAGTTGCATCTGCTAGTGGAGGTACTCAAATTAGAATCCCTAAGAACCGTAGCATTTTGAGTATGAAAACTGGTTTACCTGCGTTCAACGATGTGGCAGAGACTAACTTTTACGCAAGTCACATTGGGGTATTTCCAACTAAAAAGAGTAAGGACGCAAAAACAGGTCAGATATTTTTACGTGTTTTAGAGACAGATGAAGTAAATCAAGCAGCTGCGGCAGGGGAAAAAATTATGTATTTACCGTGGGCACTGGCGAGTCAGAACCAATTTGCAGTAGCAGCAGCTCCTCAAGTGGGTGTTGAATCATATTTAGTTCCTTTGTATTACCCAGAAGAAAATGGTGATGTAATCATTGGAGCAGATAAACAATCAGTTGTGCTAGATGATTTAACACGTAGAGCAAAGTGGAATGAGGCAGATTTAAAGAACTGGAATAAAGCATACGCTAGTATTAAAGGTGGTGTTAAAGATCAAAACAACGCAATAGTACCAAACCCAATAAAATAATTTACTTCTGTTTTAATTTTCTTCTAGGTATTATATTTGTAATATGCCTGAAGAAAAAAAAGATTCAAAGCCTACCCCTAGGATAAATGCTAGTACAACTCCCAAGGGTAAACCGGAGTTTAGGTTGGCTACTGATAAGGAGTTAGAAACAGTACAACCAAAGGGTAATCAACCTGTACCTAAGCCCATCGTACCTAAGACAAGCGGCTTTCAGACACCTAGACAAGGTAGCCAACAGGTTATAACAAAAGATAGACAACTTTTACAAACGGCTAGTAGACAAGCAGAGGCTATTATTAATGAAAGTTTTAAACTACAAACTGTAGATGAACAGATAGTTAGGCAGAAACAATTAGACAATATTGAAGGTAAAGATTTAACTTTTAACAATCTATATACAGCAGTTCATAATCCAGCATCTGGAATGCCATTGAGCATTGGGGCTGGCAAATATGAAGTAAAAGTAAATAACGCTGATGAATTGGGTCAGGCGTTACAGGACCCATATAATTTAGATCAATTTTTTCTGGCGAACCGAGGTCAATTAGCTCAATACTTTAAAATTGCAAGTGCGAAAGAACTTACAGATAAACTTCAAGGCGGTCTTACTCAATACGAAAAGAGTGTATACACAAGTGAAGATGCAGTGAGTGTATATGACCCAAGATTTAATAAACCTTTTCTTGCAGCAAATGCACCTCGATACACTGAAAGTCTAGATCGATTTGCTCCTGATCCAGTGGCTGAAAAGTTTGGATCAGTGCAGAAGAGAATTGCAGCTGACAGAAACTTTAATACGCTTCGTGAAAACAACTTAAATGTTGACGCATATGGGCAACCAATTGATAATGCGGCTGACTTTTACGAATACTTGAAAGACCCAATCAATAGAGATTCTTATGGTCGAGTTCACAAGAAAAAGCTGAATGAACTTGGCTTTACAAGTGCACAAGATTTATTTGCAGGGAGTTATTATGACAAGGGTAAATTTGGAATTGACATATCAAGATACGAAGATCAGAAAGAGATTAGAAGGTCGAATGCTGAAAGAGACATGGGCACCGAGTTCTTAAACAAGGCTGCAACAGTCTTTGATGAAAATGATCGTTCATCTTCTGTTCCAGCGTTGAATGAAGAACAGATTGGAAAGATGCTTTTTGAAGCTGAGTTAGGTAATCATATTTCATTTGATTATCAAGATCCTAATTATCGAGGTTCATTTAAAAAGTTAGATCGTGACGAGTTTGAAAATATTCTACGAAGAAACAACCTAGATGATTTTGAAGTATCAGAAATTCTTGAAGAGTATAAGTCAAAGTATCTGAACAACATGGTAGACAAAACCTACCAAGATAAACGTAAGAAAGCAGGCTTTATCAAGAATGAAAAAGGTCAGTTGATATCCAACTATGATCAAATAAAAGAAAATAGAGCACAAGCAGAATTAACAAAAGAAGAAAGAGAAATCGCTGCCTTGTACGAACAAGTGCAAGAAATTTATAAGTCTGGGGTCAAAGTTAAAGGTAAAAACCAAGTAAAACTTCCTGCAGACAAACTCAAACAGTTGCAATCACTCAAAGCTCAGATCAGTCAACGAAAACAAGAAGTTGGATTTTTTGGCGTGAATGCATTGCCGAAAGAAGAATTCTTCGATGCGTTTGGAAATCGTTTAGAGGGAAGAGAACAGCAAAAGGTTGTTAAGGTTTATACACAGACAGCTCAGGCAGAACAAAAAACCGATGCAGCAATTCTCAAAGAAAAGCGAAATGTATTGTATGAGCAGTTGGACTATATGAGTCAAAGGTTCAAGGACATGCAGACTAAGAAAGTCGTTTTGCCTGAGAACTATAACGCAGAAGAACTAGATGCGGAGTACAAAACTTTAGTTGCAGAGAATGGTAATTTCTTGCAGAAGTTATATGCTATTGCCGTACCATTTTCATCTTTTGAA
>Ga0222713_10001487_pt1 | contig 26201 bp, 22 predicted proteins | sample C33_649DmetaG_FD_165061 | JGI IMG/M metagenome (GOLD analysis project Ga0222713, IMG submission 165061) | Estuarine water microbial communities from San Francisco Bay, California, United States - C33_649D | ecosystem: Environmental > Aquatic > Marine > Unclassified | place: USA: California... | reverse complement strand
AGGTTACCAAATCTTGCGGCTTCAACTGTTGGCACAATCACCACACTGGCAACATTGCCACTCAACTGTTTATGTATGAACGCTGCCAATTCAGTATAGTAAAAAGTTTCGCCAAATTCCCAGTTATTGGGATTGAAATACTCATCCATGGCCTTGAGTATACGACTCTTGATCTCGTTGTCGCTGATCCTGGCTCCTGTCATTTTTACCACTTTGAGTGTGGCGCGATATCTACTGTCGGCAAGACTACCAAATAAATTCAAAAATTTGCCTGGGTGATAAATGATTTCATCGCTTACACTTTTGTGTGTGTTCAGGGCCAGGAATCTTTGTATCAGGTCGTCACTGGTTGGTTTCTCTGGCTCCTGTGTAGGCGATCCTCCAGAGTTGATCCATTCGCGATACTGATCATAGTAGCCTTGTAACAACACATACGTGTCTATTATGTTGGTAGGCGATGGATCAATTATTTGTTTACGTGATGCCACATGATGCCAATGGAATCTCAGTGCTGATCTTCCAGAAACCACTCTGTTTACTGGAGTTGTTGCTGGGTTGACTGGCATTTCAAAACGCAGGCCACCTTCTTCTCTCCAGCCCAGGCTGATAGTGCGGTTGCCCACAAGATCTTCAAATGCATATGGATTTTCTGGCAAGAAATCCGTGTCAACGTCAGCCACTGTGCATTGCACTTTTGTGGGATCTGTATAGCCATCTTCGTAGCGATAATACCTGCTCAATCTAAGCAACTGCTCATCTGCCAGATATTGTGTTGGATCATTTGGTTGTTTGTTGTTTATGTACTTGATGGTATCATTGCTGTTGTCAGTTCTGGACGTACTCAACGAGTTCACAAAGTTTTCGTTGTAGAAACGAACTTTTCTATCACTGCCTGCAATAACAGACGTGGCACGTTGTCTTACTACAAAACGATCTCCTTCATATGTGACATACATCAACCAACTAGAATCCAGTCCTAGTCCAGAAGTATTTCCTGCATTTGCTAAACTGAAATTTCCCTGATTGATGTTGTCGGCATTGATGATCTTGTAAGAGTAATTTGTGTAGTCATAGGCAATACCAAATGTTTGGAAATTTCCCAGCAACGATTTAAGCGTTTCTCTAAATGCTGTTGTGAATGTTTTAACATGCGCAGGTATCAATCTCACAATTCTTGAGCCGTCAGCAATTACCTTGTTCAATATAACAACACCTTCACCGTTGGGTTTTAGTCCTGTGCTGATACCATACTCATCTTGTACGCCAAGGCCGTTGCCGTAAATTCTACCAATTGGAACCCAGCGCAATCCGTTAATAGGATCTGAGCTGTCTTCTACCAACATCACTGCTCCTTGACGTACCTGCTTGTATACAGCGTCTGCAGATGCGCCACCAATTCTGATAATTGCATCAAGGTCAAGCCCAAAGCTATTGGTAAAGAATCCATGACAGTAGTTTGTGCCTCTACCAACTCTATTGAAATATGCTGGCTTGTTGGCAAAAGAAATATTTGGATAATTCTTGTAGTAAAAATTAACCAAGTCTTGGTCTGACAACATGGATTCAACATCACCAATGATGTCAACCACACGTTTGCTTCCGCTTGGATAAGGAAACTCATGTCTGATAGAAATATCTTCTCTATAGACAAAGCCATCAGTTCCAAAAATATCAACATCGTTGTATGTGCCAGTAGGATCCTTGTCCTGGATGTATCTACTCATACCGCTGTGCACACGATTGATACTCTTGATCTTCAGAATGCCTGGACTAACTGTCATTGGATAACTGGCATAGTCTTGACCAGTTATCATACGGTCCTGTGCATAATAATATGCAGGTGCTTTTGTTCTAACATCTTCAATGCTGTCTGCGGTTTCTGCATTGGTTACAGCATAATCAAGATCACATGTGATCGTAAGAGTATGTTGTTGATTTGATTTGCTGGTATACGGAATAGCAAACGTCAATGCTTTCATTGCGGATGGTTTAATGGTATATGATAGGCCGTTGCCAGTGCGAACAATCACACGTATCAGTCCTGTTGGGATATTACCAAAATTTCCGTCAGCAAACTTGATGCTGATAGCATCGTTGTTGCCTGTCAATACTTCGTAGATGTTGCGCTCTTCATTGCCAAGATCATTGATGTACAAGTTGCTGCCATTGGTAGATGGCACACGTTGCCATTGTGCAAGAACTTCACCTGCCTCGTTGATGCTTTGCACCCAAATATCATTTTCAGTAACATTGGTTGCTGGAATATCAATGACTCGATTGATCAGAGGTGAATCAATAATGTAATCATATCGCGACAGTGTTCCTTGTTTGACCAGCATGAAGAAACCGGTGTTGGGTGAAAGATTACCCAAGCCGTCATTTTTGTAAATTACATTGAAAGGACCACCGATGCTTGGCGTATTTTCTTCGATTCCACCACTGTCCAGCAATCTGGCACACAGCAACTCAAATTCCGTTGACTTTCCACCAACATTGGTATTGAAACTGATCAAGGGAAAGTCATTGAAAGTAGAAGAGAATCCGTACTGTGCAATCTGTCCACCTGCAGATGTAAACACAACTTCAGGGCTACCAAACTGTGTGGCAGGGTTCAATGCAGTGTTCATCACCAGAACAAATTTTTCGTATGCATCAGTATCTGTAGTGGCTGTCCAGTACACAGTCTGGCGAGAAAGATCATTGCCCAAGCTGTCTAGTATTGTTTCACTGGTGCTTGCACTTTTGATTTTTAGATAGCCAACTGCATTGCGACTTCGTCGTGGCTGATAACTCAACTGACGTGCCAGTTTGAGAATGCTGTCGCGGCGTTCAGCAGTGTCAAGGAATGCTTCTCGACTGTTTAGATCATTACGAAAGCTAAGGTTCTGTCCTACGAATGCAATCAGGTCAATGAGCGCAACAAACTCTGAACTCTGTATGTAGTCATTGAAATCTTCTGGATAGTTGCGTTTGATAATATCCAACATTGCTGTTCTAAGGGTATCAAAATCGTAACTCTTAAATTCAGCATTGCGGAAACTCTGCGCAACAACTTTCCAGTTTTCTGCGGCAAAGAGTTTGCTTTGTCTGATTGCATCGCTCATGGATTATTTCCTCTGGTATTTGTTTCAAACGCTACAGTAAGCGTTTCTTCGGACGTGCTAGGAACATAAGTTAGAAGCATGTCTAGGTATATGGTTTGTCCAACGGTGTCACCGCGAATGCTGGCTTCTTTGAGTTTCCAGCGCGGATCTTGTCCGACGATTCGTTGTGCATCGCTAAAAATAATTTCTTGTTGTTCTTCTGTCATGGGCTCAAACAGTATGTCCCAAATGACACTGCCATACAAAGGAGACATGAGGCGTTCACCACGACGTGTGTAAAAATGATTCAGCAGGTCACGACGTGCCAGCTCTTTGTCAAAAAGAGCAGGTTCACTGAATTCGCCTGCTAGACTAGAATAACCCTTGAATGTTGCCATGTTGGTAGTTTGTTTCCTTCACTACCTATTTATTGGCGACAAAAACCGAGCTGTTAATGCAAAATACGCCTCTGCGTGGTATCTACGCCTATCTGGATGTTCTGCTCGATTTCTTCAAGCAATTTTGGGATATCAGCAGAATCCGATACTGATTGTACCAAGGCAATCAGTATCGAACGTAGCATTTTTACGTTTGCTTGTGTGGAAGCTTCTGGCGGGCAGTATACTTCAATCCCGCCGCTTGGCTTCAATACCAATGCACAATCTTCGTACTCAATTTCCATGTTTATCATGACATGCTCCTCTGCTTATACTGTTAATTATCTGCAGAAGAGAAATGAGTTCTATGCGGCTTTGTTGTTGTACTCCACGCCGATGTATTCAGCCCATGCAGGATCACGCATGGTGAATTTCACGTGAGCACGTGCTTTTCGAGCCATTTCCCAGTAGTTGGGTTGTGCTGGTGTTTTGCGTGGCATGACCAGATCTGCACCTTTCATGAAGTTGCATGAAGTACATGCTGTGACCACGTTGTCCCAATCCAGCTTGCCGCCAAGACTTTTAGGAACCACGTGATCCAGTGTCAGGTCATCTACGTTGAATTCTGATCCGCAGTACTGGCAGGTATACTCGTCCCGAAGATACACCATTTTACGGTTGAAGTTTACGCCCAGTTGAGGTAGCACATAATCTTTGGTCATCACAATGCTGGGCACTGGTAGAACCAATTTTTGGCTTCGCACGAACCAGTCGTCGTGATTTTTGATCACGACTACTTTGTCCAGCCAAAGAGCCTTGACGGCATCTTGCCAGTTTAAGGTAGATGGGGGCAACATTCTCAGCGGCCGCCCATCTTGATTTAGCAAAAGTGTGTCACTCAAAATATTACCCTACTTTAGATAAGCTATCTAAAGAGTATAGCTTATTATGCCACTACTGTCGACCTTGTTCGCATTGCGTTGTTGCGATTATACTGGCCCATCATGCCCATTACTCTACGAACCAAACGAGGATATTTGTTCTTAAAAGCCCGGGCCGCGGCCTGGCTTTCCCATCGTGTTTCGGTTGTGACTGTTAATTTATCGTCGCTTAGTGTGCGAGTCATGCCCAGAAAACCTGGGGCGTTTTTGCGAAGTTCAAAAAACTTCTGGAACTCTGGATTTGCGCGAAGGCGCGGAGATCCAAGTGCGAAAGGACGATTTGCATTTGTGCGAGTCGACACTCTCTTTATGACGTATGCCATGTTATTTCTCCTAAATTGGACGATTCGTGTCCATTTGTATTTATGGATGTTTTTACAGCACCACTAAGTTGTTGTTTTTATACGACATTTTAGAGGTTGACAAGGACTCAAAATGTGCTATAATAATGGTACGTTAACACACAGAGGATCCAATATGCCTTGCTACAAAATCATTGACGAGCTGTCACTTACCAGCTCAAAGTTGGCAAAAGAAGCCATTGTGCTTCGTGAAGCCGAAGCTGGTAATACAGAACTGTTTGATGGCTTCCGTATGGCATATGACCCAATGATCACATTTGGTGTCAAGCAGGTACCCGAAAAACTCACTCCCAATCAAACCGGCACCTTTACGTTTGTAGATTTTTGTGAGCTTGCACGTAAACTGGGCCAGCGTGAGCTGACAGGCAATGCCGCAAAGGATGCACTGGAAGCGGCAATGGCTCGTGCCACGGTGGCAGACTGGAACGGCTGGTATCGACGCATCCTGCTCAAGGACATGCGCTGTGGTGCAACTGAAGGTACCATCAATCGTGTGACCGCCAAGAAGTTTCCCAAGTTTTCTATTCCGCTGTTTGAATGCCAGCTGGCACATGACGGTGCCAATCACGAAAGCAAGGTCACCGGCAACAAGCTGATTGAAGTCAAGCTGGACGGAGTGCGTGTGCTCACTGTGGTTTACCCAGATGGCCGCGTTGATCAGTACAGCCGCAACGGCAAAGAGCTGGTTAACTTTCCGCATATCAAGGCACAGTTTGCCAGCATTGCAGGTTCACTGAGTGAGCCCACTGTGTTTGATGGCGAAGTCATGTCTAGCTCGTTCCAGGACCTCATGCGCCAGGTACATCGCAAAAGCGATGTCAATGCACAGGATGCTGTGCTGTACCTGTTTGATTGGTTGCCTCTGACTGATTTCCAAGCAGGCAAAAGCGAAGTGGCCCAGTTGAATCGTAGCAACATGCTGAAGGGTTTCATTGATGCTTTTGCACTGGCCAATGTTCGCACACTGGGATATGAACATGTGAATCTGTCCAGCAAAGAAGGTGTTGCACGGTTTCGTGAGATCAATGCCAAGGCCATTGCTGACGGCTACGAAGGAATCATGATCAAGGATCCTGCGGCTCACTACGAATGCAAGCGCAGTGTGGCATGGCTCAAGCAAAAGCCTTTTATTGAAGTCAGCCTCAAAGTGATAGATATAGAAGAAGGTACCGGCAAGAACGTGGGACGTCTTGGAGCACTGGTACTAGAGGGCGAAGACGATGGGAAAACAATCAAAACTAATTGTGGTAGCGGATTTAGCGATGACCTACGTGACGCTGTCTGGACTGATCGTACTAAGGTACTGGGTCATCTAGTAGAAGTACGTGCTGATGCTGTGACACAGAATCAAGACGGTTCGTACAGTTTGCGCTTTCCTCGATTCAAGGGCTTCCGTGGATTTGAAGCAGGGGAGAAGATTTGATTGGCGTACACTAATGCGTGGCATCAGTTAGACAGAGAGCTGGTGCCACTAAAATTAAAGATCCGAGAGCACTCAATTCCTCCCTTCATGGGGAGGTTCGTGCATGTGCTTACTGTGATAGCCATGGAGATGGATGAACCCTATGAAGTTATATCGCATGGCATTCACTCGACTTGGATTGGAGAATTTATCAAGAGCCAGGATGTTGTAGAGATGCAAGTGATATCTCACCGAGATCCGTTTACTCTTGATCGTCGTGTGCGTGTTTCGTTGTTTGTGACACGAGAGCAGGAGTTCATATTGCGTTTACAGCATTCACATGAACTGCCTGATCCTCACACTATTTGATCAACCGCCACCACCGCCAAGCAATCTTTTAGCGGCATCAGCCACAGCTGGACGAGAATCTCCAGCATATATTCTCAACAAACGACTTGCTTGGTTTTGCGTGATTTGGTTTGGCGTTGCACGTGGACTATTACCATGCGTGGCAAAATTATATCCGCGATTGCCGTTCACGCCACCCGGGGACTTCAATGCTCCGCCAAGTGCTCGAATTCCTTCAAGTGTTTTTTCTTCTCGTATTCTAGCAGAACCTTTGCTAACAATCTGGAATGGATAACAGCCGTTCACGATCAGTTGTGCTTCTAGTGCTCTTCTATGGCGGTCACCGCCGTGTCCCTGGATTGCTTGTGCAAGCTGTGACCAATTGCCCGTAGATACCAGCTTTCTGAGATCCTGTCCATTGGCTGTGGTTCTATTTTGACCATTTTGGTACAAGAAACTACACAGGCCATTGAATACGTTTTGTGGTATTGCTTTGCCGCCACTCAGTCTGTTGACACCAGCTTCGTATGTGCTCTTGTAACGCTGTAATCCTGCCCATGCTTCTGCTTCGGTAATGCCGCCTTGACCTTCGTCGTGTCCTTTGGCAACAAAAGGTTCAGATTTCTCAGCCATCAAACGACCATATCCAATGGATGCATATCCTTGGGTGCCATCTTTATATGGTGTGCCTCTGTATAATTCAAAACAACAGATCATCAAGCAACCATATTCATCCAGTGACGTAGCTGGAGTAGACGGACCTTTTTCACAGCTCTTGTCGTCTGAGGGCCTGGGTGGCACTGACTCAGTTTTGTTGCCACCAGCAGATGGCTGTGTGGTTGATTCACTGGTGCCACTGTCGCTGCCGCCAGCACGTACTGGATTTCCTTGGCCATCTTTGACCACATTGCCGCTGCCATCGCGCAGGAATCCGCCGCCGCTGGGCGGCTTGGCTCTGGAAATAGGAGGACTAGGATATTCACCATATCTATCTGGATTTGCCTGTGCCTGTGCTTTGGGATTTCCCAAGAAACCTGTACTTGGCACACCCAGTACATTTGCAGTTGCACCACCCAGCACACCCAGCACCCCTTGTGTGTCAATGCCGGTTGGTAGCTGTGCTGCCGAACCAAGTACACTGCCTAGGCTGCCGCTTTGTGCCTGTCCACCAATTGCAGATACGCCAGGTAAACCTGACATACTACCTGGCAAGGTGGTTTGTTGACCTGGTGGCAATGCGCTGGCTGTGTTGTTTCCAACCTGTTGACCAGCTGTGTCTGGGATGCCCGACGCTGAAGTTTGATCTGAATCAAGACTTGGGTTTTTGTTGGTGCCGTCACCACAACCAGCATGACCTCCCCATGGTTCGGCTTCTGGAGCGGCGCTGGCAATACTTTGTCGGAAACCAGTGTTCACTGCAAGATCGTGCAAGGGCGGCTGTTTGGCTTCTTCGGCCTTGGGACCATTCATGTCAATTTTTTGTGCTGTTTCTTTGTAGTTGCCTTTGACCAACAGATCAGCATTTTTTTCACTGTAGTGATACATGCTACCGTGTGATGTGGCATGAAAATCCATCTTAGATTCCATGCGTATGTCTGCGGTCCTGCTCTTGATGTTGACATCATTGCCTTCAATATTGACTGCACCCTGTGCAACCAGATTGAGGTCTTTACCTGAATGAATGTTTATGCTGTCAGCACCATATATGCTGACTGATCCATCATTTGCAAGTTCCAACCAACTGTTTCCGTCCTTGCTGATGATATAGACAAAGCCGCAACTGTCGCTCAACAATAGCTGTGCGCCGTTGCGTGTGCGCAGACGTATCAGACGATTATTGCCGTCAGCATCTCCGTCGTCCATGACAAACTGTTGTTGACCGCGTGTCAACATACCATGCACACGACTTGGGCTTTCACGCTGGCTTGAACTGGTTGATGGACCTCTATACGGATCTCGATCTAGTCCTTGCTTTTTGATTGCATCGTCTAGTGTCCTGTGCCGCACTCTTTCTGTTGGTATATCAGTCTGGGTGGAGTGATTGTGTTCTGTTACAGGACCTTCAACTATGTTTCCGTCCTTGTCTTTGTATTTTCCTGTGCCAATGCCTGGCAGCGAATGTATAAGATTGTCCTGAAACAAGGAGCCAACAATGACAGGCTGATTGACATTGCCATCCAGGAATGCAACTGTGACTGTGCTTCCTATGTCTGGTGCAGGTGTAAATGTACCATATGCTTTCTGTACTTTTTCAAAATCTGTTTGGCTGCCTGTGTTGGGCGTGACTCCACCGTGCGGTGACATCGGCCGGGCTGTTAGCCAACTCTTTGAATCTGTTTCAAGTCCGCCAAATGCAGGCACATGTATTTGCACACGATTTAATTTAAGAGCGTCAATGTTGTTCATTACTTTGGCTGTGTAAAAACCAAATGCATTGTTGTTCTGTCCGCTGTTGCCATCGCGGAACGCTGGCGCTACTGTTCCTCTATCTGATGTGTTATTTGGTCTTGCCATGTGTGCTTCCTATATTATCTGATTGGGTTTGTTGTGGCGCTTTGTATGGCATCTATCATTGCTTTGCCAAACACATGCAGATCTCGTGTGCAACTGAGTTCTTGCTCAAATCGACCACCAACAAATCTATTCTTGCATTCCATGATATAATACACACCCGACATTGCTCTGTTGGTTGGTGTGAGGCCAGCATCGTCTTGTGCAGCCAGATCCGCCGAATGAACTTCTACATATATGCGTTGTGCACCAAGGAAAAAGTTTGCACGAGATATTCTTTCTGTTGGGTTACCAGCGGCATTGGACAAACCAAGTTGTGCATATATGGGCTTGGCTGATCCAAACCAATAGGGATCTCCGCGTATGGTCATTTGTAGGCGCAAGAAATCTGGACCAGTGTACGACATAGCATCATACACGTGTTGGAATTTCATGCGACGACGTTCATCTGCTGACGGATCCTGTGACGCTGTGCCTTGGTCCACGTTGCTGTTGTCATAACTGAAGATATGAGGGAAAACTACTTGGCCGCCTGCCATGCCGCTGTCTGCTGACGAGTTCAATCTTCCACCTGTTGACTGTTGCTTCAATCCCGGAGCATCTTCAGCATATACCAACTTCCTGCCGGCAGCATTGGTTGGTGCATTTGGATTGACCGGTAGTGCATTTGTTGGGCGGGGTGCTTGGCCAGGGCGGCCAGTTGCACCCGGGCCTGGCGCTGTACCTGATCCTGGCGAATATTGCCTGTGCAAATGTTCAGCCACAAACATGACAAATTCAGCTTTGAGATCAAACTTTAATATTTCGCTGTTCAATCCTGTATAGTAATAGTCATATTTTCTTCTAAGATGATTTATATAGGCTGCATTTTCCAGTCTGAGTTTTACAATTTCTTGATATTCTGCAGGAGGTATTTGATTCACTGGACCATAGAAGAAAGCATTGGTATCTGCGTCTGTCAAGAAAATGTAGTAGTAAAATTCTCTCACATAGTCGTTGGTTATGCTATCCCACTTGTCTTGTAGCTGTACGTGGCTGTCAATTCTATACATCTGCTTGATCTTTTTTAGATCAGCGGATGCTGTGCCTTGATCAATAACTCGCAATGGGTCGCTCACTGTGCCGTCTTGATTGAGGCCCAGTCGCATGGCATCTGTGTCTGCCATGGCATTGTCAATCACTTGCAATATGGTTGAACCCTCGCGTGTGGCATTCAGTTGCCCGTTGCTGCCATCCATTGGGCGTTGTGTTCGATCTCTATATTGCTGATTGGCAGACTGACTAGCAAATTTGAAATGCGGACTAGATTCAATATAGGGTTCTATAATAAATTTCCATTTGTTTGGAAACTCCTGATCACCTTTTCCTACTTTTTTGGCTTCTTCCTCATTCAGCATGGTTTCAAGTTCTTTTATGAAGTCTTTGAAATGTCCAGCATGCTGGATGGTTTTTGTTGTCTGTAAAGTAACGTTCACATGTCGTAATGCATCGCCATCGGTGCCAGAGAATTGTAATTTGAATTCGCCGCCTTTTTCTGTCAGTCGAACTTCGGCTTTCATTATGGCAACAACATAAACACCTCGGTCGGGTTCAATCACAACCGATCCGTCTTCCTTGTGACCTACGAATTCGATTTCCAGTAGATATCTTGCGTTGATGATACCGTTTTTTACGCCAAGAGTAGATGCGGAATCTACTATAGCATCCATGAACTTGAACCCACTTGGATCAATGATTGTCATGGTTCCGTTCACAATAAAGCTAGACCGAGCATTGGGTGTCAGTGAATAATTTTGTTTGAATTCTAGATCTGAAAAAATAAATCTGCTGGTGGTCGCTGATTCTGCCAGCGTGATTCCTCTGCTAGGATCATATGAAAATGCTGATTCTGCATCCTTCATTGCTGTTAGACGCAGTCGATAATCAACACTGGTGTATTTGTTCAGCGTGTTTTGGTCAAAGGTTAACTTTGGAAAAAGTCTCTGTGTTGTTACTGGCATTAGGCAATCCTTTGAACTGATTGTGGGCTAGGAACCAATATCTGCAACCCAGCAACAAAGTCCCAAACAGGATCTTCTAGCACATCTCTATTGCACACAGCAAACACCCACCAGTACTTTGCACTTTGATAAAGATCATATGACAACTTGTCTGGTCGATTGTGATACTTGCGATCAATGATCAACTGCGATTGCTCGCTGTCTAAAACGATTGCAGGTGCATTGGTATAGTCAAGATAGCTTGACTTCATGTTTGTCTTGGCGTAAAAGCTACGTGAATCATATACAACTGCCATTAGATGTATCCTTTTTCAGCTAACTGTCCACCTGCGAATTTACCCAGGGTAAATTCATCTTTGATTGGACCAACTGCACGTTGAACCATTAGTTCAATGTCAACGGTGAACAATGTGGGTACAGCATGATACTGTCCGGCCACATTCAACTCTGCGTAATCCACGTCATCTGGCAGTGTGATATTGAAGCTTTTGACCACCACTGGTACATTTTCAAACATGTATCTTCCGTATGCCGTGAAACTAAGCACGGGCGGCGGTGCACCCCTCAATGGGTCTCCTGCACCATAGCGCATCTTGGTTATTGTGCGCAAGAAATGGATCACTGCCAAACTGTGTTTGGCCCATAGATCTGTTTGTGATGTAAATTTGGCCTGGATGCTGATGTTTTGAATTTGAGAACGATTGAAAGCATGCGGCTGATAATTGGTATGCGTCAATTCCATTTCTGTATACATTGCTTCTGTTCCTGTTCGTATCACAGGAGTATACGGAAAATTTAATACCAGACTGTTTCCGCCGCCGGCAGCATTACCGCCCAATCTACCTCTCACCCAATCGGTCACTCCTTCGATTGTTTGAGAAACAGCGTTTGTGCCGTTTTCTCGTGGGCCTGCGGCTCGTAAAAATCCCAGCAGGGGACTGTTAGCGGCTTCGGCTCCTAGCACTGTGTTTGGGTCTGCTCGCATTGCGAGTCGGGCGGTGGTAATAGGCATGATAAACTATTTAGTGCTTTGAAAAACCCAGCTTTATTGCATTTGGTATCTTAAAGAGGTTGACATCCACTAACTAAAAAAGTATACTGTTATACATGACAACTTCACCCACAAAAACAATATATCTATCAAACAAAGATCTGTTGAAAGAAATTCACCACAGCAAGATGACTTATTGCTGGGTAAAAAGTCCAGAGTACTATTACTATGATTTGATTATTGATGATCTTGCCAAGTTCCATAATCGCAAAAATGTGGCTTTTCCTAAGGGAGCAATCACCACAGCGAGAGAGAATCGTGCCAATAGGCAAGCGGCGCAAGCACTGGAAATAGCAGATCGAGAATGGCGCGAAACTGGGCAAAAAGGGCTAAAGCCAAAGCTGGATCAGTTTTTGCCTGACGCCAAGAAAATACCCGTAGAAGAACTGGTGATACGCACATCCAGCTTTGATCATATTCCTGTTGAACCAGGTAGGAAAAACAAGCCCAAGATCACAGCCGACCTGCACTCTAAAGTAAATTTTCCGCCATTCAAACACTGGATCAAGATTGAGGACGAATGGATCGAGGTTGCTCGAAGTCACTGGAAAGGCGATCTCAAAAAAGGACAATTCAGCGTTGGCCACGGCAAGGTGGTTGATAATCTTGCCAGGATGTATATCAAGCTGTGCGAACGATACAGCATGAGGTCAAACTGGCGCGGGTATACATACGTAGAAGAAATGAGAGGTCAGGCCCTGCTACAGCTCAGCCAAATTGGATTGCAATTTGATGAAAGCAAAAGTTCCAACCCATTTGCTTACTACACCGCGGCAATTACCAATAGCTTTACCCGTGTGCTCAACATGGAAAAGAAAAATCAAAATATCAGAGACGATCTCTTGCAAGATGCAGGACAGATGCCAAGCTGGTCACGACAGTTGGAATATCAAGCACAACAAGTAGCCACAAGAGAGCGCAATGCTGCCTTGAGCGAAGGTGCAAAAGATGAGGAAGAAGTATAACATGGACATGCAACACTACAAGGACTTTGTTGAGCGCATCACTAGCCCACAAAGCAATAACTTACATGACTTTATTGGTCGTTGTAGAGAACTAGAAGAGCAGACTTCTGCCGAAGGTGCGCCAGATCTCAATGTTCCGCTGTTTCTTACTGCGGCCATGGGAATTGGTAGCGAAGGCGGAGAGTTCCAAGAAATTGCCAAGAAGATTTTCTTCCAAGGCAAACCTTTTACGCACGATGTTGTGCATCACCTCAAGCGCGAACTAGGAGACATCATGTGGTACTGGGTCAATGCATGTCGTGCACTGGGCCTTAATCCAGACGAAGTGATCTATGAAAACATTGCCAAGCTAGAAGCACGTTACGGCGATGTGTTCAATGTTGCTGGTAGCGAACATCGCAAAGAAGGCGATCTTTAATAAAGGAGTATATCTTGCATCAAGAAAGTTTGAAGCATCATATTAAGCATCTTAAAGATGCACACAAGAAACTAGAAAACGAGTTGCTTGTGTTAGAAAAACAACATCTAAACGATACTCCACAGGCGCATGAACTGAAAAAGAAGAAACTGTATATCAAGGATGAAATCTCGCGGTGTCTAAAGACACTAGAAACACTTCACTAACAGGAACACAATGGGTCAATTATTCAAGAAGGCAGCTTGCTTCACGGACATTCACTTTGGTATGCGCAGTAACAGTCGCACACACAACGACGACTGCGAAGCGTTTGTCAAATGGTTTGTAAAGGAAGCACAAGCAGCCGGTGCTGAGACTTGTATTTTTCTTGGTGACTGGCATAACAATAGATCAACAGTCAATGTGAGTACACTGAACTACACAGTGAGTAACCTTGAGTATCTCAGCAAGAGTTTTGATCGTGTGTTCTTTATCACTGGCAATCACGACTTGTTCTATAGAGAAAAGCGCGAGATCCATAGCTTGCCATTTGGCAAATACTTGCCCAACATCACCATGGTCAATGAAACAATAGTCGAAGGAGACGTTGCCATTGTTCCGTGGTTGGTTGGAGAAGAATGGACCAACATGAAGAAGCTGGACAGCCGATATGTCTTTGGACATTTTGAGTTGCCCAGCTTCAAGATGAATGCCATGGTTGAAATGCCTGACCACGGCGGACTCAATGCAGGACATTTTCCAAACCAAGAACTTGTGTTCTCTGGACATTTCCACAAGCGTCAGCAAAAAGGCAATGTTGTGTATATGGGCAATCCATTTCCGCACAACTTTGCTGATGCCTGGGATGATGAGCGCGGCATGATGTTGCTGGACTGGGGAGGCAAGCCAGAGTACAAGAGCTGGCCAGATGCACCCAAGTTTCGCATTCTTACACTAGGAAATGTAGTTGATGATCCGGCCAAGGTGCTTGACAAAAACACCTTTGCTCGCATCAGCATCGACATTGATATCAGCTACGAAGAAGCACAGTTCCTTAAGAAAACATTCATGGAAGAATACGGTTGCAGGGATCTTACATTGATTCCTGCAAAGAAAGAAGAGCATGCCAAAGAATGGACTGCTGAGGATGTGAAATTTGAAAGCGTTGACCAAATCGTCATGACGCAATTAAATGCCATTGACTCAGATGTGATCGACAAGAAGATGTTGGTTGACATCTACAACGGTCTTACAGTATAATGCAGGACAATCAATGCTGACAATTAAAAATCTCACAGTAAAGAACTTCCTGTCTGTTGGTAATGTTACCCAAGCGGTAAATCTAGACCAGCATGGCCTTACCTTGGTAATCGGTCTTAACATGGACATGGGTGGTGAAGGCGCACGTAACGGTGTAGGCAAGACCACAATCGTCAATGCACTCAGCTATGCGCTGTATGGCAATGCGCTCAGCAACATCCGCAAAGACAATCTTATCAACAAGACCAACGACAAGAACATGCTGGTCACTGTGGAGTTTGAAAAGAATGGCCACACCTATCGCATCGAACGTGGACGCAAGCCCAACATATTTCGTTTCGCAGTCGACGATGACGAAGTAAATGAAGCAGGCACAAACGAAGGACAGGGCGAAAACAAACTTACCCAGGAAGCAGTAGAGCGCATCCTGGGCATGAGCCACGAGATGTTCAAACATATCCTGGCGCTGAATACCTACAACGAACCTTTTCTAAGCATGAAGAACAATGATCAGAAAGAGATCATTGAAGAGCTTCTTGGTATCACACTGCTGAGTGAAAAAGCAGAGCTTCTCAAAGAAGCCATGCGCCACACCAGAGACGGCATCAAAGAAGAAGAGTTCCGAATCAGGGCACTGCAAGAAACCAATGCCAAGATCCAAGCATCAATTGAGGACATTGAACGTCGCAGTCGTATCTGGGTCAAGAAAAAAGATGAAGACATGGTCAAGCTGGTTGCTTCGATCAACGAACTTGAAACCATTGACATTGATCAAGAACTTGCAAACCATTCAGCACTGACTGCATGGAAAGAAAAAGAGCAAAAGATCAAGCGTTATACCAAAGACTTGGCAAATGCACAGGCCGCAGTAAAGCGACTGAGTAGCCAGTTGGTAGAGTTGACTGGTGCATGCGATAAAGCAAAGGATCACAAGTGTCATGCTTGCGGACAGGGCTTGCATGATGACCAACAAACATCCATGATCTCTGAGCTGGAATCTGCAATGATGAGCGTGGCAGATGATCTAGAGCGTGAGCATGCACTGGAGCAAGAGGCCAAAACAAAGATTGAAGAATCTGGCGTTTTGGGCACAGCACCACATGTTCGGTATACCGACATAAATGATGCTGTGAACCACAAGAGTAGCTTGGAAAATCTAAAGTCGCAATTGGTACAGCGTGATGCGGACACGGATCCATATCAGGATCAGATTGAAACATTGCGCAACAAAGCACTGGCAGAAGTTGACTGGAACCCAATCAACGTTCTTAACAAGAAACTTGAACATCAAGAGTTCTTGTATAAATTGCTTACTAACAAGGACTCATTTGTGCGACGTCGCATCATTGAGCAGAACTTGAGCTATTTGAATCACAGGTTGAATCACTATCTTACATTGCTACAGTTGCCACATGAGGTCAATTTCCAAAGCGACCTCACTGTTGGCATCAAAATGCTAGGACAAGAATTTGACTTTGATAACCTCAGCCGCGGCGAACGTAACCGACTCATTCTTGGATTGAGTTGGAGTTTCAGAGACGTGTTTGAGAGTTTGAATTTTCCTTGTAATTTGCTGTTCATCGACGAGCTTGTAGATTCAGGTATGGATCCAGTTGGCGTAGACGCCGCACTGGCCGTGCTCAAGAAGTTCAGCAGAGAATCAAAGAAGAATGTTTTCTTGATATCTCACAGAGATGAGTTGATAACACGTGTGAACAACAGTTTGCAGGTTGTCAAAGAAAACGGATTTACCACGTTCTCGACGGATGTGGATATGGTGGAGGCATGAAAATGACCGAACAAACAAAAAGCAATCACGACATTATTGCAGAAGCATTTCAGACGTATCTCGACGAGAACGCAAAATTCACTGGCAAGGGTGTTAAAGCAGCCGCGAGTCGTGCACGTAAAGCTCTAGGCGACATCCGCAAGGCAGCAGGTGAACGACGCAAAGAAATCATGGCAGAGAAAACTGCTATGACCGAAAAGAAGGCCTGATAATCAGGTTCATGGCATAAATCAAAGTACATGGCGTCGAAAAGCAAAAACAAAGGTAAGTCTTGGGAAAGAGATGTTGCAAATTTCTTGTCCGACCTATATGGGGCATCGTTCATACGTGTTCCGTCTAGCGGTGCATACGTGGGCGGCAAAAATGCTGTGCGCAAAGAATTCTTGCACGAAGGACAGATACGCTCGATGAAGGGCGACATCACTCCCCCAAGTGACTGGAAGCATCTCAACATAGAATGCAAAAGCTATGCTGAGTTTCCATTCCACCAGCTTTTCACGTCAGGTAAAATAACACTCTTAGACAACTGGATAGATCAGACCATTGAAGCTGCCGACGACAACGACCTTAACATCGTTATCATGAAGTTCAACAGAAAAGGCAGCTTCATTGCGTTTGAGTACAAGCACTTCCCTACATTCACAACACATAGGCATGTCCGTTACGACAGCGTAACACACGGACCATGGGCATTTACAGGCTTTGACGACTTTTGGCAATTGAACAAAGACGCAGTTAAAACCCTTTCTATCCCTTAAAACTCCCCCACAGGCTCATCTCTACCGATAGGCTGCGCAACGGCCGCATAACTAGTTGCCCTAGACCTGGACACACGTATCGCAGGGACGGAAATTGTGCGCGGTAGCACAGACTCAGCACCACTATCCTTTACAGGACGCGAGTCAAACGGTATGAAACTGGCTTGGTGTGAGAATGGTAAGACCGAAATGAGCAAGCTCTATTGACAATTATAACTTGCATGATCCTAAGACGATTCTATCGGGTGTCTTAGGTTAGTCAGCGTCATTAAAGAAGATAGACGTAAAAAGGTACAGCATGACCGCCTTTGCCCCCTGGGTTGTTTCTGATAGATGTGGTATGGTACTCTGGAGAAAGTCCTTAGTCCAGCTTTTCACTTTGCCCTTAACAGGGCGAAGTGTGGCTGGAACCTCAGAGAAAATATCATCTTGTTTCACTAGTAAACAAAATAAATCTAGAATCTAAAAAGTAAAAATGATTCATGAACATATCACGAGCGATAGCGATGTGATTGTGAAATGAAGGTTGCGACAGCAACCTAGGATACAAGAAAAATTGAAATTTAAGGCAAGCTCTGACTTACATGTATGTTTCTTTTTTGGTCTTGATACCAGCCAGCTTCATGTCTAGATCTAGTTTGTCTTTGATGACTTCTGACAGCACTTGTCTTTCTTCTAGACTCATGTTGATTACTTCGTTGTAACTGAGCCCACTGTACACTGCTAGTTGTTGTACATCTTTTATCAGGCTCCTGGCTTCAGTGCGATATTCGTCAACGTACTTCATCACCTGAGCATTGTCGGTGGTGCTCAGGAGCCTTGTGCGAAAAAACTTACTGGGTCCAGGGTGAATTCAATTTCAAACTTGCGATCGCAACCTTCTTTGCCACAGCCAACTTCGACTTTTGTTTCTGCGCCACTTTGATTGATCAGTCTGATCTTGTCTTCGATTTTCTTGAACTCTGTGGTTTCCAGCTGACCCAACCACTCGCTGATGAACTTGCGATCGTTGATTTCATTGCCATCTGGTGTGACCACTGCTATGATGACCTTTGATATGATTTCTTGTGCCAGCTCAATGTTGCGACCAGTTACTTCGTTGCTCACACGCATTTTGAGTTCTTCGTCTTCGGAATCCATCACAGTTTGTAGCTTGCGCACGTTTTCAAACTGTATCATGCCCAGTCGATTTTGGTCAGCCAAGGTGCTGGGAGCCAATCTCACCAGAAGTTCGTTTGACAATTCAACTTCATTCACAGGGTCAATGCCTTTGATCCTCATCAAAAGATTGTCCACGCCGATAGCGTAGGTACCTGACCATTCGTTGCATGGGCAACTGGCAGTTATTTCCATCTTTTCACCATATGTGGCTTTGCGTATGGCCAGCAGTACAGCATCCACATCTGGATTGGGCATTTCTTGCGGGTCTGCAATGTCAGGCACACAGCTCTTGATCAATTGAACAATAGCATCTCCGTTCAGCAAAGAGTCTGCATTTTTAACCAGCAGTTCGTCTTTTGCAGTCATTGGATATACTGCAATTTCACCATCAACAGTTATCTTGGGCGGGGTCTTGTAGAACTTTCCTCCGCTGGGCAATGCCACATTGAGTCCTGGCTTTCTAAAATACTGTCCTAACGGATTGTTAGCTTGTGTCATGTGTTGATCCTCCGATTGCTTTTATTTAGCTGGGTTATAATGGGGGTATTTGCTCGTTCAAATACCACTTTTTCTTTTCGGTAAATAACAGACAACATTGGATGACTCTACATGGCATTACCACCGGATCCAGATCAACTCGCTAACAAGATTGCCTCCTGGCCCAAATGGGCCACGGAAGAATCCATCAACAACCTTTCAAGTGCCATGGGCACTCGGAATGCTGCCTTGCTGGCTGCTGTTAAAAAGACAAATGATCTGCTGACCAAGCAACAGAGCACAGCCACAAAAGATCAGAACAATCAGAAAGCAGTTATTGGCCGACTGGACAAGTCAGTCAAAGCACAGCAAACAAATGCATCAGCAATAAAATCCCTGAGTGTTGGACTCAATAACATAGCCAAGGGACAGAGTGCAGTAGTTTCAGCTATACGTAAATTAGAAACAAAAAACACATCTGCCAGGAACAGAGTTGCTGTTTCATCCGGCATGAGTCCTGCATCTATTTCCTTGGGAAATCGCACACTAACTCGTGCCATGGAGTCAGGTTTCAAGTCTTTATCACAGCAACAAGCACGTGCTAATGCACTGCTAAGTTCTATCAATCGCAACACTTCCGGCGGAATTAGAGGCAATGCTAGCACTGGATCAGCGTCACAAAACGCAAATCGCCGTGCTAGATCCAACGCAAATCAAGCTGAAGATCTAGAAAAAACGCTGGGCAGAGCAAGAAGATACAGTTTTGCTGACAGGATAAGAGCCAACAAAAACGACGAAAAGCTAGATCCAGCAACCAGGAGAGCAAGCGAATCTATCAAAAATGTAAGGCAGGATCTCCGCAAGCTCACTCCAGAGCAACGACAAGCTGCCGCAAAAATCATCGCACAAGATATAAAAGCTACATTTGGTGCCGCTGCCAAAAAACCACTGGAAGAATTTAGACAGGCAGTTAAAGCAGCCGGAGACGATACTGGCAAGTTAGGCAAAGCATTCAAGGACCTAGACAAAGGTATCAAGTCAAAAGACACACAATACAGGCTGCGTCCAGGAGAAAAATACGAAGACATATATCGTAGAAATACCGGCGGCAAAAACCAAAGTGCCGAAAACATCAAACGCATAATAGGCGGAGATGTAAAAGGTGGTGTGATGGGCATGCTTGAAGGCATGTTTGCTGGCGTTGCTGGTAGACTGATGTCCATACTAGGACCACTTGCTCCGTTGGTGACTGCATTTTCAGCTTCGTTGGGATTGGCCACTGCCGCGGCTGTAAAGTTATATGAAGTATGGCAGCAAGGTGCACAGACAACAATCAAGGCGTTTGGATCTGGTCTAGCTGGACTGGCCACAACAGCACTCAGCTTTGCTATTTCAGCAAAGACAGCTGGCCTAACACTGGAACAATTCAACAAAGCTATTGCTGATTCTGGCAACATGGCTGGCATGCTGGATGAAAACATTAGAAATTCAGGTCAACGATTCGCTGATGGTGCAAAAAAATATTTAGACAGTGCTAAAAAAGCCAACTTTTACGGGCAGAATATTGAACAGCTAATGGCATCATATAGCCGTTCTGTTATGATGGTAGGTCAAGCAGGATTAACAGGTGCTGACGCACAAAGAACTGCAGAGCGCATGGCCGAAGATCAGGCAAGAGAGCTGTATAGATTAGCACAAACAACAGGCAAGTCTGTTGATGAACTAAACAGTGCATTTGATCAACTGTACCGTAATGATATGTTCCGAGCCGCACAACAGCGCATGTTGGCCGCAGGAGAACGAAAAGCGGCTCAAGAGCTTGAAACATTTGGAAAAACACTTGCGGCCATTGGCGGGCAGTTTGCTGGCCAGATAACAAATGAACTGGAATATGCCGCATTAGGTGGATTTGATCCCACTGTGATAGGTGGTGCCTTTGCAAAACTACAAACACTTTCTTCAGACCTTGGTAGGATCATGCAGTCTGAAGAATATCGTAACGAGACTGATCCTGCAAAACAGGCAGCAATGCTACAACCAGCTGCCGCCACAGCATTACAAAATCTAAGAGGATCTCCTCTTGCAGTCATGGCTGCCACAGGTGATGCTGATGCTAGAGGCCTTATTGATTTTATCAGAAGAGCTGCCGCAACACGCACTCCGGATCAAGTTGCACAACTGGGCAATGCGCCAACTGGTGCAGGTGCGGATGCCGCAGGTGCATACATTGAATCGCAGAGAAAACTACAACAAGTGCAAGGTGATCTATTGCGAGCAGTTGAGCCACTGATGCCAGCATTTACCAGCTTGCAAAATGCAATCAATGCCACAGTAGATAAATTCCTTGGATTATCAAACACTACAAAAGATCTAATCTATGGCATGGTTGCCGCACTAGCATTGATATCACCATTCTTACTTTTATTAGGTGGCAAAGGCATAGGCGGTGCACTAAAACGCGGTATGGGTGGTCTTGGAGGCATGTTTGGTGGTAGAGGTCCAAAACCAGGTCCAACTGCTCCGCCAACTGGACCTGGACCAACTCCTTCTCCAGGAGGAGCACCCGGAACGGCTGCTGCTGGTGCGGCAGCTGGCGCGGCCGCAAATAGACCAGGAACACCTCCAACAGGTACACCTCCAACAGGTACACCTCCAACAGGTACACCTCCAACAGGTACACCTGGAGCAACTAGACCTAGTACGATTTTAGGTCCAGATGGCAGACCATTACAAGTGCCAACATCTCCTGCACCAGCAACAGTGCCAGGAGCAGTAACACCTCCACCTGGAACACCTGCACCAGGAGCATCACCTGCGCCTAATCCTGCTGCCGGCACTGCATCTAACATGTCAGGAGTTGCCAGTGCAGTTAAAGCCGGAGCAAGACAAGTCAGAGGTGGCGGCATTATTGGTTCTCTCTTTGGTGTAGTGCTAAACGAATTTACATCAGTTAGTGACCTGCAAAACATGCGTAGGCAGGTCATTGACAAATACACCAAAGGAGAACTATCAAGAGGAGATGCTGAGAAAGCACTCAGAGAACTTGATGACAAAATTGCTGAATCTAGGGGTGGATCTCTCACACGAGGTGCAGTTGCTGGCGCTGGCGGTGCAGTTGGTGGCCTAGCAGGAGGCATTGCTGGATTAGGTGTTGCATCAGCACCAGTTGGTATTGCTGGTGCCATTGGCGGTTCAATGATCGCTGATAAGTTCCTAGGAGGGGCTGCTGAATCTGCGGGCGGATGGATATCAAGACAATTTTTTGGTGCAAGCAATAGGGGCATTAACCGAGAGCTCAATGCAATACAACCAACACCTGCACCCGGTGGAGCACAGCCAGGAACAATGACTGAACGAAGAAATGAATTAAGAGTTGCAGGTAAAGTAGTTGAAGAAGGCAAAGCGTTAACACCAGATCAAATGGCAGCAATAGACATGGCGTTGCAAATGGATCCTCGCAATGCAAGAAACTATCCTGCTTGGCTAATGGAGCAATATAATAGACAAAAATCTCAAGGTGCTGTGAGTTCTGTTACTCCGGGTGCAGTGGGTGCCGCAGCCTCAACAGGCGCATTGAATCGTCCTCCGGAAAATGCCGCTGGCAGTAGAAGTACTGCCAGTGCCAGAGGAACCAACGATATCACACAAACCAGCACCGACGAAAGAGAAATTTACAATGCATTGCTAGCCCAATATCCTGCAAGTTTTGCAAACGACATTGGCGTACAAAATGATGCAAGAGAGGAAGCACGTACTCGAGCTGAAGCAAATCGTCGACGTGCTGGTTCCACTAGAGGAAGCGTACAAACACCAAATGGTTCCACTGGCATTGGATCAGTGACTGCGGGTGCACTGGGCACTGTGGCCACGGCAGGTGATGGGTCACAGCAAAGTTCTGCCCAGACTGCACAAGCAGCCAGAGCAGAACAAACACAATCGGATATCAGAACGCTGGCAGAACAGCAAGCTCAAACCAATCAGATACTAACAGCAATATTGGGTCGCCAGGATCAAGTGGCAGGAGATTCAAGACGCACTGTTGATGTGCTAGAAAACCTCAATAACAAGACCTAACTATACCAAGGTAAATAACTTTATGAGTTGGCGCAAACATTTCAAAATTTGGGATCCCACAGCATCTAACAACCAGATGATGTCGGTAAATCCCCAGGATCCAAGACAGCAAGGTCGTGGAGTACAATCCAGCAAATGGAATTCCTATCTTGCCGAAGTCTATACCGGGCAACCAAATAGAACTGATCGTTATTCACAATACGATCAAATGGATCAAGACAGTGAAATCAATGCTGCCTTGGATACTGTTGCAGAATTCTGTACGCAATTTGATACAAACAGCGGTGTTCCTTTTGAATTGTTCTACAAACAAGATCCAACTGAAGCCGAACAACAGGTACTAGAAAAAAGCCTAAATCAGTGGTGCAACATCAATGACTGGGACAAGCGCATTTGGCGTGTGGTCCGTAGCACATTGAAGTATGGCGATCAGTTCTTTGTTCGAGATCCAGAAACCTATGAGTTGCTGTGGATCAATCCAGCTGACATGGTCAAGATCATCATCAATGATTCCAAGGGTCGTGAAACAGAACAGTATGTGATGCGTAATCTTGCGCTGAACATGATTGACAAAACTGCAACCAATCCAGTAGAACATCAAACAGCATTTACTACCATGGTAGGCATGAGCAAGGCAGCGCCTGTGTTGCAGAACTTCCGTCAAGGTGCGCCCAACGGAACCAATATCAGCGATAAAGAATTTGCAGTAGACGCCAGCCATATCATGCAGTTGAGTCTAGGCGAAGGCATGGACGCCAACTGGCCATTTGGCACAAGCATACTAGAGCCAATCTTCAAGATCTACAAGCAGAAAGAACTGCTTGAAGATGCTATCATTATCTATCGTGTGCAACGTGCGCCTGAACGTAGAGTGTTCTACATTGACGTAGGCAATATGCCCAGCCATATGGCCATGAGCTTTGTTGAACGTGTTAAAAATGAAATACATCAGCGTCGTATTCCCACACGCACTGGCGGTGGAGCAACAGTGATGGATTCCAGCTATAATCCATTGAGCATGCTGGAAGATTACTTTTTCGCTCAGACTTCGGAAGGCCGAGGCTCCAAGGTTGAAGTGCTGCCGGGTGGCGACAATCTAGGACAGATTGACGACCTAAAATTCTTCACAAACAAATTGATGCGAGCCCTTCGCATACCGTCAAGCTATTTGCCAACAGGACCAGATGACGGTACTGCTGTGTACAACGATGGCAAAGTAGGCACAGCATACATACAAGAATATCGATTCAACAAGTATTGTCAGCGTATACAAAACTTGCTGTGTACTACTCTAGATCACGAATTCAAGATGTTTTTGAAGTGGAAAGGTGTAGAGATTGATAGCGGTGTGTTTGATCTACGATTCATGGAGCCACAGAGCTTTAGTGAATACAGAGATATTGAACTCAATAGCAACCGTTTGCAGGCATTCTCGCAAGTGGCTGAAACTTCTTACTTGTCTAGACGTTTTGTGCTTGAAAAATACCTGGGCTTGACCAAAGACGAAATCAAAGAAAATGAGCGTCTATGGAAAGAAGAAAATCCAGCTGGTGCCGCAGGAGCATCTCTTGATACCGACACTACCAACACAGATCTTGCCAGCGTTGGTATCAGACAGCCTAATTTAACGCCATTGGAAACCAAAGAACTTGAAGACAATCTAGGTGCCGCAGAAGAAAACCCAACTGGTACAGAAACAGCCCCTGCGGTAGGTGCCGCACCTGGGGAAGAACCACCACCTGGAGGCGCAGGAATATGAAATTAAGAGAATTCAAGGAACCCACAGAACAGGATCCACAAAGCCTAGAAATAGGATATAACAATCCTATGACCAAAAAAGACACACGTAGAACACGGTTAACACTGGAACACCTTAACAAATTAAGGTCCATGCGCGAGCTTAGAAAACAACAACAAGCAGAAGAGCGCAAACATTATGCGGAAATTTACGCCAGAGCAGGCGGTTGAAGGCGATACTTATCGCTGAGACCAAATAGAAAAACTCCGCTTTTTTCACCATTTGATGCTATATAACACATGGCGTCCGTAAATAAAAGCACGGACATACCTGTCTTTGGCCAAAGGAGAGCTTAGAAATGTCACATAAAACACTAGAAAAAGTCCTGGAGCACTTGCTCAATCACGATCAAGAAGCCGCAGGCGATTTGTTGCACAGTTACTTCGTAGAGAAGGGTCGCGGCATATATGAAAGCATGATTCAATCTGATGAGCAGATTGAAGAAGAAATTGGCGGCGATCCTGTTGCTGATTTTGAAGAAGAAGTTATTGCAGACGAAGCTGAAATTGAAAATGAAGAAATGTTTTCTGAAGAAGAAGCAGAAGACATTGATCCAGAAGCCGCTGCCGCTGAAGTAGCACCAGAAGGTGATGCACCAGCTGAAGAACCTGCTGATGATAAGTCAAGCGTTCAAGATGCCATGATGGATGTTGAAGATGCTATTTCAGCATTGAAAGCAGAATTTGACAAGTTGGTAAATGGTGAAGGCGACAGCGAAGAAGCTGATGCTGATATGCCTGCTGATATGCCTGCCGACATGCCTGAAGAATCACTAGGCGAAGCAGTTGAAATGTCCAAGGTTGCAACACCAGACAATGGCGACAAAGCTGACAACAAGTCCAGCCCAGTAAGCTCAGGTCCTAAAGTATCAGACAATGGCGCTGCCGCTGTTAAGTTTGGACAAGGTAATGAAACTGGTGGTAAAGTTGCCGCTCCTAAGAGCCTAAACTCAACCACTGAGCCAAGCGTAAAACCAGCACCAAAGCCAGTAACAGCACAGGCTTCAGGTGTTAATGTCAAAAGCCCAATTTCCGGAGCATAATACACATGTTACCGTTGGTAGAAGCACTTACATTTGATCAAGCTGGTATGGTTGTTGAAGCAAAAGACAATCCTACCGGCGGTAAGTCTTTGATCATGAGCGGCATCTTTATACAAGGTGGCGTGAAGAACCAGAACCAGCGTGTGTATCCTGTGAGTGAGATTGCTAAAGCAGTTGATAGCGTCAAGCAGAGATTAGACTCTGGTTACAGCGTATTGGGTGAGGCAGATCACCCAGAAGATTTAACCGTAAACATAGACCGTGTAAGCCACATGATCGAATCAATGTGGATGGATGGCCCTAATGGTTACGGCAAGCTCAAGGTATTACCTACTCCAATGGGTAATATCATCAAGACCCTGATGGAAAGTGGTGTCAAGCTAGGAGTTTCTAGCAGAGGCAGTG
>Ga0222713_10001483_pt1 | contig 26227 bp, 40 predicted proteins | sample C33_649DmetaG_FD_165061 | JGI IMG/M metagenome (GOLD analysis project Ga0222713, IMG submission 165061) | Estuarine water microbial communities from San Francisco Bay, California, United States - C33_649D | ecosystem: Environmental > Aquatic > Marine > Unclassified | place: USA: California... | reverse complement strand
ATAAGTCAATGCCCATGAATACGCCAGAATACGAGTAAATGGGGAATAACATTGTCTTCCATCTACAACGCCATCAAATTCGCCATCCCAGTCAGCTATGTCTTCAACTGGGGAGGTGCTGATATCAGTTTTTATGATTTCAAGTAAATCATTATCAGTAAAATATTTAACAAAAGACTTTAACTTATCAATAAAACCACTTATAGGCAAGATGGAACCATTCTGGTTCCTTAATTCAAATACTAATTCAAGATTAGAAGTAGTAGGACGAATACAGATATGGAGCTTCGTGCCTTCTGGAAACGATTTCAAAATAGTAGGGAAAACATCTTCCGATGAGAATATCATAGTATACCTCCATATATCAGTAGATAGCTTCCGAAAGGAATCGAACCTTCAACATCAGCTTTACAAAAGCTGCGCTCTGCCAGTTGAGCTACGGAAGCATAGAACTATAGAGCTAAAAGCAAATGCTTAATCTTTCCATTAATAGAAACTCTATACAGTCTATTATAGGGTGAAGGAAGTTTTTTTGTATTGTTATTAACAACTTCTGCCCATTCAATTGAATCAAAAATATCATTCCACCAATCTAGGTTAGAACCATAAGGTGTGATCTCGCCAGTCTTACCAATTCGACAAAGAACACACTTGATGCAATTGTTTACATTATTATTAAGTTCTTCGTATACATCACAAACTAGCATGAGTAGTACCTTCCTAGTATTAATGCCCCCGCAAGGATTTGAACCTTGGACATCCGCCTTAAAAGGGCGTTGCTCTACCGGACTGAGCTACAGGGGCTGAATAAACAATAATAACAAATATTATTGTTTATTCAAGATTACAAAAAGAATCCGTTTCTTCTGGCCTTGCTCTTCATGGTTGCAGCACCGTTTGCCGTTCCTTCCTCTTCCACAGTCCTAACCAACTGAAGCAAGGAGTGAAGCTGCTCTTCAGTAGCCTTGTCAATCAATGGCTGCAAGTCCCTTAAAATAAATAAACCGCCACGAAGAGACAAAATCTTTTCCTCAAGCTGCCTTTTCATCTTCGCCCTCTGAATCTGGCCCAAAGACTTCCACCTCACTCAAGCCATTTTTCTCAACAGCTTGATCTTGAATCGCATCAATAATACTAATGATGCCATCCAACAGTTCATTGGTGCTGCCAGAAGCACAAGCCTTCTTGATAAGCTCATGCTTCTGTTCACGAAGAAGATCAAAGTCAATACTTAGATTGACGATGATATTGTCAGGCTTTTTGCTTTCTTCAGTCATGTCGCCCTCCTCGTACATAACAAACGCCAGATCGACTATCGCATTAGTTCAGACGACTCTTGGCACTCTCAAATAAATTAACAAACCTACCTTGCCCACCAGATGGCAGCCTCTTGAACTTACTAAGAGCCTTCTTACCCCTCACCTCAATGAACTCGGAAATGTATGTGTACTCCCCTTTAGAGTTTGCAAAAGTCGCAACTATAATTTCCTTCCTTTCTGGATCTTCGCTAGGACGAGATAGATTCTTATTTCCACTCATCCATGCTTCAGATACAAAACAGAAGTTATTAACAGCACCCTTAACAATCATGTTCTTAATAAAACCAGCCAACTCATCCTTAGCATCATCATCTGGCAAAGGAACAATAGCCACACTCAAAGCTGCTTCTTCCCTATTAGGAGCATCATCTGGGATATAATCCGAAATAAACATCGATGGAATCTCTCCACCAAACTTGGCAAACATACCACAAACCTTCTCAAGTACAGCTTGCCTTTGAAACTCTTCACAGAAGTTAACAGTCATGATAGACTCCTTCACTAAGTTGATAAACTTAATAAACAATCCCCGGTAGAATCTACCGGGGATTGTCTTGATCTTAGAACTTGGAACTAGATTGAAGATACTTTCTCAATCTGCTAGTAAGGATTGGTAGAGTGCCAGCAATGTCATTGATAACGCAGAAGTTGCCTTCTCCGAATATCTCTTTGCCGGTTGCTTCGTTGAAGGCATTGAGAATGCCAACTCCGAATACCTTGATACCCTTGCCCCTCAAGAGTTTGATAACATGAGCCGTATGTTGGTTAGAACTCATGTGGCCTTTGCCATGCGTAGGCTGACCATCAGTAATAACAAACATGAACTTGTTATCAAAGTCTCCATATTGGGTGATGACTTTATCACCGATAGCACCAAGGTGGTATCCCATAGCGGTTCCACCTTCGGACACAGGAGCGATAAGAGCTTTACTCTTATCATACAACTTGTCCTTGTAAACCCAAGTGTTAATATCTCTTGTCTCAAAGCCATAGATTGAATGTTCTGTCTTACGCAAGAACTTCAATGCTTCAGAGAAAAGAACACAGAGTTTACCAGCTTCGCTGATCCTCTCACCACTCATAGAACCGGATTGATCCAGCACCAAGGTGATATGGTAGGACTTCTCTGTAATAACCTCCCTACGCTCAAAGATTCTTTCACACTCACCAAAGTGAACTTTGTACAAAGCGTGTTCGTCAACTTCACCATCGGTAAGACCATGATTGAAAACATTGGGCATATTGTTATGGAATAACAAACTGTCCTTGATACGACCGATATTCTTCTTGTTACACTTGACATACTCGTCATAAGAACGAATCTGCTCGGCATTAACAGGAGGAATCATCAACTTATAGTTCTCTGCCTCTAACAGTTCAGAATCAAGAACCTTCAAACTGTCAGGCAACTCTTTCAGACGCTCACGGAGCTTCTTGTTATGATCCAGAATGCTAGTAACAATATCACCATCAATGTTTTGATAGTTGTTGTAGCTATTGTCACCAGTAAAGGATCGATCTTTAGGAGATGGAGTATTGTCTAGCTCAACTTTAGCATCTTCGCTAGGCTGATTGAGTTCCTCTCCATCGTCCTTGCCTTCTTCGCCAGTACCAGATTTAGACTTCTCATCACCTTCCGTTTCAGGCGTATCTGGCATTTTCAAACCAGAAGCATCAAACATCTGCTCAACTTCGACAACATCAAGATTGAGAATATCACGAACATTCTCGTAGATACGCTTTGCTTTCTCAAACCTCTCCGAAGCAGGGACAGTCATATCCATCTGCTCATTGAAGTCTTTGTCAGCAAGCAACATCTTCTTGACAAAGTCTTTTGGGAAGATTGTATAATCAATCTTCTCAGTAGCAAGACGATTATAGCAAAGAGTTTCAATCAGATCGTCCAGAAGAATCTTTGTACCCTTGAACTTCTCAAGAATATCCTTCTTCTTCTGTCCAAACACTTGCATCTGGCTTGTGATATAACTCACAAACCCAGGCCACTTCACATAGACTTCCGAAGCAGCAGATGACTGAATATCAGTCATAAAGATATTACGGGCAGCCCACTCTTCACTAGCCTTGTATTGAGTGTTAGCTTTAGGATCAATACCCTTCTTCATAAACGAGCAAAGCATAGCTTGCCCATTCAAACCATCAAGAGCTTGATAATAATTATCACCAGTCTTGACAGCATCATCATTTACAAGCATGATATTGGGAGACACATACAAAGTATTGCTCTCAAGATCGTTGTAAACGCTGCCGTTAGAATACTTTACGGCAAGAACCTCTTCCTCACCAGTAGAACTGTTTGAGGTAAGATTGATAGTCTTGTTAAGCTCTTTCAAGGCTTCATGCAAAGTCTCTTGCACAACATACTTGTCTTCAGTCTTCTTGTAATCGGTGTAATAAGAATTACCCCAATAAGAAGAACTGCTACGCAAGTATTCAGAAGCAGACTTAACAGGCTTAACTGTCCAGCTATCAGTATAGCGACCATAGCCACCATAGCTACTGCCACTACGATACGAACCTTCCCAATAATTGTTTACATTATACTTGGGAAGGTGACGAGTATAGGGATGCTCATCCTCTCTAGGATCATAAGCACGACCCCCTTGCCTCTCAAGCTCACGCTCTAAAGCAAGATCATCAGACTCATCAAGAGCATCAGCAAGACGCTCCATTTCCTCATTGTTGTCATCATCAAACAATTCACCTTGGCGTGGAGTAGACATTAGAACCTCCTAGCAGTTAGTTGTCGCCACACATAACGAACGCCGATTTGATTATCGCACGCAGCTCTTAGGTACAATTATAGAGGCGGGAATAACTTATACCACTTATAAAATGGGCGGGGGGAATCGAACCCCCCTAAACTTCCGTCAAGTGCCCATTGTTAATAACAATCGATTGTTATTAGATGCTTCCAAACTTACCAACAAGAAGCTGTAGCAAGTTCTGACGCTCACTAGACTTGCCACCACTCGGGCTGAAGTGATTCAGCAAAGTAAAGTGCATAGTCTTCGCACCGCCAACCACGAAAGCAGCAGCAGCTTCTTCCAACATACGAGTCGAAATTGGCTTGCTGAAGCTATCAACACCATCCAAGTTCGCCTTCTTGCGAACTTGATCGGCAACCTCAACCAACCGCACACAGTTGTCCAAGGCCAACCCAGTACGATTGTGAAGAACCTTTGCCTCTTCGTTGGTTGACAAGAACTTACACTCATGCACGATACCAGTACGATCAGCAAAAGCCTCGTCCAGCACCGAAGTACCAGTAAACTGGTTGCCCTCGTTCATCGCACACCAGAAGGTTACACCCTCTGCCACTTGCAATGTACGACCAGCTTCCTCAAGATAGCTCGCCCTACGATGGTCAAGCAGAGGATACAAAGTGTTAAGGGTATGCATCGGACAACGATTCGTTTCGTCCAGCACAATCACCGAATATGGCGTTTCAAGCATCTTCACAAACAAAGATTCATGCCACACCAAGTTCTTGTCAGAGTCCAACTTGCGATAGCCGAACCAGTCACGAGGTTCACGCACATTCGCACAGTTTACCAAGTGACAAGGCAAATTGTACTTGGCAGCATACTGAACCGCCAAACTGGTCTTACCACAACCAGCAGGGCCAACCAAACGGATATTGACATTCTTAACATGACTCATCTTGTTGATGAGATCAAAGAAACTAACACCATCATCACCAATCACATAGTGAGGATCAATCGATGGAATCATCTCATTTGTGTCAGAATCATACTTGTAATCAAGCTCATGGGCATGAGGAGCAGAAATGGTAGCCGTAGATACAGAAGGCTCGCTCCCATCATGCGTCTTTTTGAAACGACACTTAATCGCATTAAAGTAAGCAGCATCAAAAGAAAACCCATTCGATGCATACTCAGGCATCGAAAACACTTCATTAAACCGAGCATTAGGATTAGCCTTCAAAACGCTCTCAACAAACAAAGTTGCTTCAGACTTGCGCCGACTCATAAATTTTTCTCCTAGTAAAAAAGAAACAGGCATCGCACAACCGACACCTGTAACAAACGCCGAATCGATTATCGCACTAACCGCTCAACTCACTCCCGCACGCCTCTGCTCCCTTATGTCAGATAACTTACGACCTAAATCATGATTCTGCATTATCAAACACTTGTAGATAGCAAAATCTAAATTCGTAGCCTCTAAAGCTAACTTCTCAGCAATGGCATCCATGCCCATCTCAATAGCATAAATCAACTTGTTGTTAAGAGTTAGCTTAACATGATGAAATGCATACTTCATCATGTCCAAATCATTCTTTACCTTACTAATAGTAAACAACTCCTCCGCTAATGTATTATCACAATTGAAGATATACTGAGTTATCTTCTTTCTATCTTCATGAGAGAACTTATCTGGATTGTGAACAACATTATGAAGTGCTTTCTCAAACTCATCATTCTTAAGCAATTCAAGAGTTTCATTTAACATGGCTTGATCTCCAACTATGAATCATCCTCGGAGTTATAACCTAAATCCTCAATAAAACAAATCTTATCTTTTCTTAGATGAACGAATCCCAAATCTCTAAAGAACCTACGATTGTCATCATCATTAGACCAATTGTTATTAGTAGTAATCCTTTTCAAAATAAGATTAGCACATTTCTTAATAAGGTTTATAGGATCAGTAGCAAGCAAATATGTACTTTGCCTTCCATACTTAACTTGCTGCCATTCCTTGCCAATTTTTTGCTCAACTATTAAAGTGATGATAGGCTGATCTGAATGATGATACTCGTCCTCATCATCACTATCAATAGCTGGACTATACTTGCCAGAATATCCATCACCATCATAAAGTAAAGAAACACGCCAATTGCTGGTGCTAACAACAATTGGCGTGAATGTTACCTCTTTCATACCTTAACCTTTTTGTTAATCTTGCTTTCTTGATAAGCATATAACAATGGCACTTCCTTCAAGAAAGCAATAGCTGACGCTCTGCCCCTTGTGATATTGCCAGTTGTATCACTTGGATAAGAAAGCAAAAACTTTTCTGCGTGTTCCTTACTATTGTCCAAACGCTCCGTAAAACTACTATGAAACTTACGAGGCTTACCCTTCAACAATACTGGTATAGTACCTTCGACATACATCGTAGGTTTTTCTATAGCATGACGCAATAGAGTGCTTACTCGATTATAAGACAACTCTACAATAAACTTTTCCACAAAGTTTAATTTGCGATCATTAATACAAGCAATCAAGAATTTCTCGATTTCACTTTCAATATCAGAAAAATTATAAACCTTCATCTTTGCCAACAACTCATCACTAGCCATATTGATGATAGCCTTAGAAAGATCACAATAGCTGGAAAAAATGTGACGGAAATGAGACCAGTCTGCATCGATATTGATATACTGCACAAGTACATCCTTATCAATTAAACTAGGAGTGTTATCTTCAATATACTTTTCAGTATAGTTTCTTAAGTTCGACACTCCATTTGAATGTGCATTTTGTTTTCCACATTCATGCAACAGGAAATTAATACTCTGATAAAGATTCTTTATGGTTCCTAGAGACTGTTTACAAACATCTTGAATAGCTTTGTTATCAGAATTGAGAACCTTCACTAAGAACTTCTGCCTCTTCAGAATTACCGAACGCAAAACCTCAAGATTGCCATTTTCTGCAATCTTTGTTAACTTGTCTCCATTACTTCTGTCACATATGCTATCAATAATAGATTCATATGTATTTTGGTCATCTTCTCTAAGATCTGGCAATAAATCACTATCAAGAAGAAAATCAATAGTAATATCATCCTCGTCAAAATTTCTTCGGGAGTAATGATAACGAGGATCGCTAGTATTAAAGAAACAAGTAAGGGTTTTGTTATCGTACATGGACTGAATCTTTTTCTTGAAATTTGCAGGATCAAGCAAAGAAGACAGTAATAGGATACGCTTGCTGATACTAGCATCAGATTCCGAACCATCTAATTGCTGTTCAACATAATTGATGAACTTGACCCTTTCAGATTTGGAAAAATAAGAATGGTCAGGATTGTCCAACATAATCTTTAGACAATCAGAAAATTCCCCCTCTGTCGCCCTCTCACTAAAATAATTACGAACGCTTGCAACTGTTTCTTGGATATTCATGGCTTGCCCTCCGCATGAACATAACGAACGCCGACTTGACTATCGCACTAACTCTCCCGCTCGGCAAATATCCACTTCACAGTATGACCAGAAGAACCATGATTCCATTTGCTACAATATCCAGACTTTGTAAATACATCACTGTAGATACGTACCTCCGTTATTGTGAAACACTCACTCTCAATAAAACCATGAGTCTCCTCCCAATGGAAAGTAGGCTGCCTCCCAAATAAAAACGACTTGCCAATATGCCTGTCATAATAACAAGCCCTATCCTCCCTGCCAAAAAAATGATCGAAGAAATCAGCAGTATGCCTCTTCATCATAAACCTCTCCCCAATACCATGCGGTAGAACCAAAGGACTGGTAGATATCACTAGCAAATAAGTGTGATTTGACTAATCCACTAAAATTAAGACTATACTGCACCTCATGAAAAGAATCTTCCCATTCTGTAATTTCTGTACGTTTATACATTTCTGTAATTTTACAACAACTAGCAAAAATTCTTGAAGCAGCTAAACAAGGCCTATTAGCGAAAAACATTAATACTCCTTATGTCTCATGAACAGGATTGTATTCAGAATCCTTCATGTTAAATGTCCAAGCAACCGCTTCCCTACAAGTTTTCATAGTAGGGGGCACACAGAGATAATAATTCTTAAATGTACCATCTGGCTCTGCCGTACTATTAACAACCTTTAAATAAGATACAGGCTCATCAAACACACCATTAATACGGAACAACACCATTCCCTTCTCTTCATCCCTATGCACAACCTTCGTCTTCTTATGCGCTAATACCTTCTCCATCCCCAACGCCTTCATGCCTACATATCGCACTTCAGCATTCGGATGACCCAACACCTCCTCTACCGTTAATGACTCTGGCTTCGTATAATAATGCGGTGGAATGCGAATGTTATCAAAGTAATAATGAATGGTGCCAAATATATCAGCATCAATACCATGCTTACGACCATTTTGGTAGTAGGTGATACGGGTTGGTGATATGAAGGCAGGTTCTCCATCGGCGTGGAGCCTACCTTCTTCATTTGTTTTGCGTTGGATTGGGCCGAAGGGGAAGTCCGTCTTCATGTAGTTGAGGCGAGCTTTCCATGCTGCAAAACGATCATTCTTCATGACTTAGTTACTCCTTATAAATGGTCGCAAACTTAAACTTGTTCTTTGAATCCACTTGCTGCTATCAAACTTGAATGTTCTAGAACTTTGACGCTCATACACATGACCATCTTCTCTTTCAAAGGTGAGGGATGATCGATTGAGTCTGTGATCAAAAGGTAACACCTCTTGAAAAAACTCGTAATATTGCGTCGGCCTTAAGAATTTCAAGTTCATACCCTGCCCCTCACTTGGGGGCATTATAGCTTAGCCTACCTCTTAAACCTTCCTGATTTTATAATTTCCTCATTCAACCTACGAACCTCGGCAGCCTTCTCATCTAGAATACGCCTATGCTTCTTTCCAATTTCAATTACTTTTTTATCTTCATATTTCCACTTAGCGCTTCCTAGACCCGCACCATCCAAATCAATCTTCCAACATGAATACACCGTCACTTCGTATACATCGCCTTCATATACTCTACCATCACTATGATCATTACACGCAATGTGCCTTGATTTTCTTATTTCTTTTCGTCCTCCCGGATGAATGTAGGATTCACAGCATGGGGACGCATAGTGTACATACTCTGGAATCTTGTCCGGATCCAAAGGATGCAAAAATTGAGATTTAAATACTCGTTCTTCACTAACTCTATAATGTGCTCGATTATCGGCTGTGCCAGTAGTGAATTCGTCACAACATGTACACCAGCCACTAATCTCGCTTGGCATCCTGAAGCTAACTACATGATTCTTGTAGTATTCATCTAGGTCTGATGCGCTAGCACGCTTGCACTCGTGTTTCTTAGTAGCCATTTCAATACCACCTATTAGTATTTCTATCACCTAAAAAAAGACTACTGATATCAGTATTCCACACTCTGGCAAAGTAAAGGTTTAAGTCTCTAAAGAACACACAAGTCATTGGGTGTTTTTTGAAACCGTAACCTGAAGTGCTTGCTCTTACAAATCTCATTTTCATTTGGCTCACCTTGGCATTGCCTGCCGCCCTTACTAACCAGCGCCGACTTGACTATCGCACAAACGAAAAAGGCTCGGATTTCTCCAAGCCTTTTTAAGATAAGTTATTTTTAAACTACTTACTCAGAAGTCTGAGTCTTACCGCCCAAGCTTATGGTCAAAGTTTCTGGGATTTCCCAAACAATGGATGGCTTGCCTCGGCCTCCCACTGAGTACTTACGCCCAGCTTCTTTGATTATTCCACGCTTAGACAAAAAACTTATGAACCCATTTGTTACGATGGGATCAATGCCTGTTATTTCCGCCAGCTCTTTGCTCGTGACCTGCATAGGCACCTCCTTTTTTGGCACTCCATCCTACCACACTATTAATAATCAATCTATTAAATGTTTGAAAACCTTGTAGAAGACCACCGGCCCTACAAAAATTATTAACATCAAAATTACAAATAATACTACTTCATCTGATCTTATTAACATACAAGAGCTTCTCCACTGGCACAAACTCCTGCCTAGGCCTATCCCAACATAACACTAAATCAAAATTCTTGGCTTTGCATGCCTCCCGGCGGTTCACCTCAACCAAATCAGTTCCATTCGAACATTCACACCGTCCAAACTTACCTCCGGGACCCATGCCCGCAACCATCGTTACATAATGCCCGCAACCCAAGCATTTAATCGTCATAAAATTGCCGCCTATAGGTGATCAGCAGACTTTACACCAGAAAACTAGTCATTCAATAGGTGCTCACAACCCTGCCAACACCCATTCTGGACCATTAATCAAAATTCCAAACCACAAATCCTCTAACCTATAGACATTTGTTATAAAATTAATAACAATGACCACACACCTATTGGTTTTGGACCAGTTTTTTCAGCCACACACCTATTACGCACGCCTTCTTAAGTTATGATCGCCCGGATCCCTCCCCTCTATAGGTGTCCAGTCATAATTAATGACAATTTTAAAGCTTTCTAAACACCTATAGCACACTCTAACGGCAGGTTTGCCCCGAGGTACACACCTATTGGCACCTCCGAACGGCAACTTTTTCATGTACAGACCCAGAGCCATTCCGCTTATTCGCTCCTTGACCTGCGTCCGCACCTCTTGTACAACCCTATTGGCACCTCCGAACGGCGATTTTTCTGTGTACAGACCCAGAGCCATTCCGCTTATTCCCGGTCGCCCTAACTCAAGTAAATAGTGTACACCCCTACTAGCAACTCTGAACCGCAAACACCTCGTGTACTAACCTATTGACTCTCCCGACAGTCCCTACCACTTCTATAGTCTCTATAGATTACCACGAACAAAATTAAGACTTAGTTCATATATTACTATAGATCAAATCATTTTGATTGATCTATAAGAACCAATTTCGGTCTTATAACCTATTGACGAGGTGATTTATGAGTCTCATTCCTAGAGATGAATTCCTTTTTCCACTTGAGCAAACCTTTAACAAATTCTTCGATGACTTCTTTCATAATAAAAATACTTTGCTCAATGTAACTAAAGCTAACTCTGGATATCCCAAATTAAATTATTATGATGATGGCGAAGTTATTCGAATTGTGTTTAGTGTACCGGGAGTTCGTAAAGAAGACTTGGACATTGAATACAATGACGACAATACTTTGACACTTCATGGCAAAATGAGTGCGGAATACATCGCCAGCGATAAAGCTTATTACTATTGCCGTGAACTAAGACAAAGCGCCTTCTCCCGTACCGTGACTCTGCCAGAACATAGCAAACCACCAACGGCAAGTCTGAAAGATGGACTCCTCACTCTCACCTTTGAGACAGAGCCCATTAAAGAAAAACCCAAACTTAAAATAAAAATTGAATAATAATAATGACAAGGGTAGGGATTTAAAGTCCCTACCCTTTAAAATTGCGGGACGGGCGGAAGTTATTATTATTAATGTTAATAACAACGGGCCTGACCCCAACATACCTAAAAAAAGTACAAATAAAAAACATTACAAAGTTTATAATCTTTATTTCTCCCTATAAGACCTAATTCTAACTCCGACCCCGAATCTTTACCTTTTTGATGAACTTTAGGTTAATTGAATATCAAGTCCCGCATAATCCTAATATGCTTTCGCTCGTACATCACCCCCTAATAATAGGTATGGTAATGAATGTTGATATGGTGTTGATAGGTAAAGTTGATATGTAAGATTTGCAGATGTATAAAGTTGATATGTTAGGTGTTGATAAGTGGGTTATTGATATGAGGGGGGTGGTGATATGGGGGATGTTGATAAGTGTGTCTTGTTGATAGGTAGGTGATGATAGGCAAGTGTTGGATGTTGGTTATTGGTTTGTATAAATATTATTTTAGTGATTAAATATAAGTATGAACAGTTTAGAGGTAATATCATGAAATTTATGGAGTATGTAATATGAATGGTTTTAAGCAATATATTGAAGGGTTGTCGAGTCATGGAGGGTTTCCATTTGCATCGAGGACTGGAAGTATTGATTCTTGGAGTTACGGCAACAGTTTGTTGTATAGTGGAGAGAAAGAAAAGCAGCAAAAAGATCTAATTAATTTATATCGAAATTCCATAAAGAAGATGGAAGAGAAGCTTATAAAGTTTCCGAATCATAATTTTCACATATATTATGGTGCGCCTAATAATGAATTATTAAAAGGCATATCGGTCGGTGGTTTGTCTAGGGATTTGGATACTGAGCAACAGCAAAAGGATGCATTAAATAAGTTATTTTTTGTTGACATGGGTATTCCAAAGACTGACATAGTATTTTTGAAGGCGCTGCATACGGGTGATCCTTTAACGGCGTGGATGACATTTCACACACTTGCTCATGGATTGGTAAGTAATGCGAATACTCAGCAAGAAAGAATTTTTCTTAAAGAGTTAGGTATTTCGTTGTTGCGGGAATTGGTGAATAAATTATTTACGAATTGGAAAAGTGATGCTAAAAAGTATTTTGGTCAACATGGTAGGAATGTAGAAGATGCGTTTTTGCAAGGCACTGACAATTTGCATAGTGATTATGGTAAGTATGACAACGAGGAAGACAAAAATAGGATTGCAAATATAATCAAGGATAGGGATAAAATTGATGAGGTTTTTGGTTGTATATATCCATTTAGGTCGGCAAGAGTAGCAAGAAATAATCAAGAGAAATTTGCAAGGATTGATTCCAAAACTGAAATTGTTTATGAATTAATGGCATCTTATTTATGGTATGGAGGTAATATACCCAGACCAAAGGGAGATTGCTTGCAGAAAATTGCAGCATTTTTTGATTTAAGTGAAGAAGTCGCATTTAACATAATTGACAAAAAATTCCATGAAATAGAAAGTGCTATGGGTAAATTATTGAATGATGCTGCTGGTAAGGTAATAGTGGATTAGGCGCAGAAGATTAAATAAACAATATTACAATTTTTTAATTTGTAGGGTTAATTTTTTTCTAGTGGCTGTTTGTGCTAGTGAGGCTAGTTCGTAGATGGATAATATGAGTGGGCTACCTGGTTGTATAGTTGATTTGATTTCCATGAGTTTATCGAATAGTTTTTGGGTATCGAAGAATAGCCATTCATTTGGTTGCATGGGGTTGAATTGGTCGAGTATTTGGGAGAAGGTTTCTGGTAGGTTTAGGGTTTCTTTTGAGCTTGTATCGGTATCGAGTAGTATGGCTTGTGCTCTTGAACCGTTTACATCTAGAGATGAGGTAAAGTATCTTGATTCCTCAGTATTTTTGAAGAATTCTCTTACATGAGTTATTAGGGCGCAAAGTGATCCAACTGAAGCGTCCCATAGAATTTTTTCGATAATATTTTCTGGTAGTTCGGTTAGGCATATTTTTTTGATATATTGTAATAGTAGGGATTGTAATTTGGGGTAGTGGAATAGTATAGCATCTGAATTAGGGAATTCTTCTATTATTTTTTCGGTATGTGAAATGAATTCTACGGCTTCGAAGGACATAGTATTAACATCTTTAGATGATTGTATTTTGTCATCAAGTTTAATATTAACTAGGTAGCTTTTATCTAGTGAGGGTATTGATGTGCAGTTTTTTGGTGGTTTTTGGTAAAGTGGTGGTGATAATTTTTTACCTACATAGAGGTTTTTTGATTTGAGTAGGTGTGTGAGGAATCCTGCTACTGCTGGTTGTATAGTAGAGGTTACGAAGTCTTCGTCTAGTACATTTTCTTGTGAACCGACTAATTTAGCTATGAATCCTTGGTTTGTATTTTCGAGGAATTGGTAGAAGGTTTTCATGATATTATTTAGTGGATTATTTTGTTTTTTGAATGGTAATAGTATAAAAGAAAAAAGGGCAACTGAATGAATCAATTGCCCTTTTGAGAGGTTAGTTTAGTATTAGTTTATTAAGAGTATGCGCCAGTTAGTTTCTTCCAACTGAGTCCTCTTTCTTCAGCTTCTTCCCTTGGGGATCTTCCTCTTGGCTTATATGGTTTGCCAAAGTCTTGCCAATTTTTTGCTTGTTGCTCGATACTATCAATTTTGCCTTTGGTAATTTTTTTAGTATGGTCATTAATAAGTTTTTTGACTAGATAAACGATTTTAGCTACTTTATCTGATACGGATCTGCTCATGGTCTTAGGGGATCCGGGTTGTCTTGGGGTTAGGTTATTGAAGTTTTGTTCTAGTTCATTAGCCATTTTGCTGAGGAAGTATGGAGAGTGGTAATCTTGGTCACTTTCAGCATTTTCTATTTTATTGATTAAGTAATCTAAATCACCTTCATCGACTGTGTAGAGTTTATTAGTTTTATCGAGTATTTGATTTAGTTTATGTAGTCCGCCTTTTTCGAGAGCATTTTGCAGGAATTCTTTATCTGCAACAGCTTCGAAAAGGTTTTGGTCTCTATTTGCGAGCCAAGTTGAAAAGTTTGTCATAATAGTACTCCTAGGTAATTAGGAGTATATATTTACAAATTAGACGAAATTTTAATTAGAAATCCATAAATTGATCGAGGAAGTAGGTTCTTACCCATTCGTATTGTGGGAACATGAATTTGCAGTAGTGGTAGATTGATTCAAATCTTTCGTAGAATTTATGTTCGTGGTAGATCCAAGAGTGTGGTAGGGAGTAGTAGTCTTCCATAAATTCGATATAATGATCTTCTAGTTCCATGATATCATTTTCTATATTGTTTATATTGATCCAATCTAGTAGATCTTTTTGGTTATTGGAGGTGTATTTGGGGGTTAGTTGATGGTTATGTATATTTCGGATCCAAGCTTTGTGAGCTTCTTGGATATTGATTTGTTTGAAGTATTCACGAATATCGGAGGTAATTTCCATGAGGGAATAGTATCATGGGTTGTTTAGGATTTCAAGTATTTGTTTGGTTTGGTAATAAATAAAAAAAAGGGGTTGGTGGGGTTTATGCAATTTAAAGAGTGGTTACTTACTGAAGAAATCTGGCCGAATAATACTGCTACTGTTTATCACAGAACACGACGAGAAAATATTAAAGGTATTCTTTCTGAACCTTTTAAAGGTTACGGAGATGGTGGTTTTTACTCAACTTTTGATATTGAAAGTCAATTTAATAACGAATATATGCAAAGATATGGTGAAACACTTGTGAAATTAAAAGTAACAAATTTGGATGAATATATTATTACATACAAAAATGTTGCAATGAATATATTGGGAGAAAAATATAAAATTAGTGATCAGATTAAAAGGCTAAACCTTACTGATCTTTATACAAAAGAACAAATTGAAAAATTTGATAAAGATTTTGATAAAAATAGAGAAGAGCACTGGGCGGTAGAACAAGATATGTTGATGGCAAATAAAAATCTAATGAAAAGAGTGAAGGGAATAATTAGTTGGCAGCCGGGACATGGTTATGTCTTATGGAAATTTCCACCAATCGAAGATGGCACAATTACTATCTTGGGTTATGCTTATGCAAGCGTTGGTGATTTCAAACTAATGAAAGAATTAATGTCTAATTGCAGAAAAAATTCAGAAGGAAAATGTGAAAATCCTTGGATTACTTCAACTGGCAAAGTTTCAATCAAAACACTTCATTCTTCAAAAAGAGATGACAAATCAAGTTACTTAGATAAACACATTTCGAATGTAGAAACATTAAAAAAGATAAATAAGCGTCCTTCGGACATAAAAAATTTAACTGATAAAGAAGTCGATCAATTATTTATTAATTCAAAAGACAAAAATGCAATAGCGAAACTCATAATTCAATTCAAAGACAAACTAACCAATAAGAATATTAATGATATAATGTTTTATACAAATAATATTCAAATAATAAGAATGTTAAATCAAGTGCTTGATTCATATGATTATATGGAAGTCATATATCACATTCTTAAACTTAGCGGAGATTCACATAGAATTATTCGATATATAAGAGATTATTCAATTAAAATTGATGAAGATATGTTGTACGATTTAATTGTAAGAACAAAATATTATTATGATGATCTTTATTATTTTTTGATTAAAAACTTTAATTTAGATGTTTACAAGATTATTAGTAAATTGAAAGCAAATAAAAAATATAATTACGATGAAATAATAGGTTCTCTTTTGAAAGATTATAAAAATATACATACGCAACTTGCGAAACAAGAAAATCCAAAAGCATTAAATCCCAGACAATCAGATATAGATCCTGAAGATCATTTATACGGTATGCAAGACAAGTTATCAAAAATTAGTATCTAAGAGAGACATCTACTGTCCATTTGGGTACATTTGGGTAAAATATGAGTGTATAGGTATTATTATCAGTTTTATATTCAAGAAAGATAGTTTGTTTAGTTCTGGACAGGGATACTTTAGCTGGTGCTTTTGGGTAGATAATAGTATTATTAATTTGGAAGTCTTTTTCGAATATTTGGTCGCTGAATATAGCTTCTGCGTTATCTTTGGTGAAAATAGCTAGGCTAGTGTATCCATAACCTGTTATGAGGTAATTAAGTAGATCGGTGAATTTTTCTGGTGTTTTGTAATTTTTGAACACATCATAAATCATTTTACTTATTTTTACTTTTGGCATTCTTGTTTGTAGTCTTTGGATTCTTAGTTCATCCCAAGTATCTTTATCTTGACCTAATATTTGCATGAGTGAAGAGACGCTGATATTGGATAGAAGTAGTTTAGAAGGTTGTTGTTTGTAGTATTTGATTGAGTATCCGAGAGTTTTTTTAGTTTCTGGGGCGCATAGTAGGATAATATCAGCGGCATCGGCTCTTGAGAATTGACCTGCTTTTGTAATAGTTCTTCCGCCTTTATATTGGACGGCGATAATTGGTGCTGGCAGAAGTTTTTGTGCGTTAGAGATCATTTGTTCTGCAAGTATATTTGCGTGTTCTTTGATTGTGTTATAGATGTCAGTAAGAGTTTCTTTTTGTTGGTTATAGAGAGTTTCGTTGAAGTTAATTGTTTTATCTTGTAATCCTTTGGCTTTTAAAGCTAGGTAGCATTCTGATTCGAAAAGGAATCCTGCTTCTGCTCTTAGGGAAGGTTGTAGTACATCTAATTTTTCTTCGATAATTTCTGGGAAGGTGAAAGTTGCTTGATTATTTTGTATAGAAATAGATTCGATAGTTCTGGATTTAATCCAGATAAGGAATGAAGATACTTTTGAGAAGGCGTTTTTTAGCCAGTTGGTGAAAGTAGATATCAATTTATCTTCCTAGAATGTTGCTTATATTGATTTTACTGCCTTCTGGTTGTGGTGCTTGTGGTCTTTGTGGAGCTTTTGGGGGAACTGGTTTGGCTTGTGGTTTTGCTGGTTGTTGGGTGTTTTGTTGGGGTTGTTGCTGCTGGGGTTGTTGTTGTTTCATTTTATATTTCATAACAGAAGCATAATCTTTGGCGAAGGATTTTAATCTAAGTTCGATAAGTTCTTGGAGGTAAGGGTCTTTGAATGATTTAGTTGCATTTCTAATGGCATCTTCATATTGTTTAATTTTTTGTTCTACATTTTGGTTATTAGTGCCTGTTAGATATGAGCCAGCTTTTTGGAGAGCGTTGCCTAAGAATGTTCCTAGGCCTTCATTTGTCATTTGTTCTTGTACGAATTCATTGAATGTTTTCATAATGAGTATTTAGTGATGATAAAAAAAGATTTATATTATTAAATAAGATAACATGAAAACATTTTATGATTGGTTAAATGAGTCTGCTGGTGGTAGCAATTTAGATATTGTCAAGAAGGCATTTGCAGATGGTATAGATAAAGATGATAGTTCAGTTTTGGGTTATCATGGTACGAGTTTATTATCATTACAATCAGCTATAGATCGTGGTTATTTTAGAGTGACTGAAGGGACTGGTGTTCTTTATGGAGGAGAGCATAGTGGTTATTCTAAAGATTTTAGTGATTATGGATTTCACATCATGCCCAATCCTGACAATAAAATCGTAAAGGGAATGGAGTTTAGGAATCCTTTGAATACGAGTGCTATAACTATTGCTGGTCAATTTGCTGGTGTAATTAGGGACAGACATGCAAGATTTCAGAAGTATGGATTGGATTTAGATAATCCTAAACATCATGAGCTATTATATCCGATTGAGAACATGGAGAAGACTGAGTCTGAAATAGTTCGTAAACATAAATTAAGATCTGTTGGTCCTATTAAAAGTGGTGGAGTGATACTTGCGATATCTGACAAAGTAAAGGATGAGTTTGAGGTAGTGGTTGGGGGTGATGGTGATGATTTGAATATAAAAACGAATGCGTTGCCGTTGAGGTATGTTGTTGGAATAGAGCCTGTAGATGATTATTCGTTTGATGTTTTAGATAGTTTATGAAAAAAGAAGAGTTTGTGAACCGTAGCACTCTCAGGGGTGTAGACAGTCGAGAGAACAGAGGGTACTTAGTAAATCATTTTAGTAAGGTGAGTAGTGAGGTTGTATGTGCTCACTGTGAGAGTGATGCGTATTACATGGCTGAGTATTTGTTAGCTAATCAAGATTTATCTGGTCCATTTATTGAATTTGGTTGTTTCAACGGTGGAATGAGTTGTAAGTTATCTGAGGTATGTGGTTTACTTAATAAAAAATATATCATATTTGATACATTCTCTGGATTGCCATCTTCGGCCCTGTATAAGACTTATGACGCTAATAGGGCATATTTAGGGGATTTTAAGGAGGGTGCTTTTAGTTGTGCTCATTCAGAGGTTGTAAGTAATTTAGAGAAGTTTGGTAATTTATCTGTTTGTGAGTTTCATATTGGTTTAATAGAAGAAACTTTGGGATTGACTGATTACAAGCCTTCGTGTTGTTTTATTGATGTTGACATAATATCAACAGCTAGATTTATATTAAAGAGTATAGTTCCTAGGCTTGAGGGTAATTTAATTTTTACTCATGAGAGTTGTGTGAGTGATTACATGGATGCTATTTTGGATGAGGTGTGGTGGAGGGAGATGGGCAGGGTGGTGCCTAATTATGGTATTGATTATAAAACTGGTTTGCCTAATTTAGCTGGGAGTATGTGTTTAACGTATTTAATGTTTTGATATTTGAGAAGAAGTTTTTATTAAATACTGATGATTTTGATTGTATTTGAAGCCAGCTTGATTTAATTGAATTAGATTGCCATGATATTGACAGAATGCAGTTATTAAATTGTGCCATAGTGTGGAGGATTAGTTTTGTTTCTGGGTTAGGGGTTCTGAGCATTATACATTCTGCATTCTATTTACTAGTATATCTGATCTTGTGCGATCCATGAATGTGAGAGGTATTTGCCAATTGAAGTCTTTGTGTTTGAGTTTTCTATTTAATCTAGTTTCGACGCATGGAATGCATAGAAATTTATCTACATCTTTTCCGGCGGCTTTTTTCCATACTTTGTGTTGTAGCATATAGCCATATTCACCAATATCGTACACATTAATCATACAATCGTGGCAGCAACCGCTCATGGCGCTACGATTTTGTATACATGAGTCGAATATAAGAATGAGTAATTCTTGTGTATTTGCGGTGGGGTTGTCTTTTGTTACATTAATAACAATTTGTGCTGTTTCTAGTGCGACAACTTCGTCACGAATGCGTAGTTTCCTCGAAACATCATCGTGAATGACTGTGTAGTCATGTATATTATTTTTTGCGAATTCAATAGCTTGAATGATCCTTGGGATCTTTCTGATGAAGAATTCGATTGCTTTTGAGACACTTGCTAATTTCCTATTCATTTGACTTTCCTTTTTTTTCTTTTGTAGCTGATCTTGAAAATGCTGCTTAGTTTGTAGGATACAGCAATTTTCCTTAATGAGGGGTAGTGGACCGTGTCATTGTTATTAATTTTTGCTTGTCGTTGTCTATCGAGCCAAGCAGCGAATTTTCTTTCTTCTGGGTCTTTGCTTTTGAGAAAGGGTAATCTTTTGTTTGTTGTGATGAATTGGCAGACTTTGTGGCATATTTGTTCTGCTCTTTCTTGGTAGTTTGTGGTATCGAATAGATTTGTGAGGTTATATTGGTTTGCGATGTTTTGCAGGAAGTCATAATGTATTGCATTTCCATTTGACTTCTTAGCTTGTCTTTGGACGATGAGCCAAGCTCCTAGTTGTGCTTCTTCTTTATCTTTTGATTTCTTTTTGGGTATTCTGTTATTTTGAATAGTGAATTGGCAGACTTTGTGGCATATTTGTTCTGCCTTTTCTTGATTGGAAGCAAGAAGGTGGTCTAATTGTTCTTTTTGAAAAGTTTCCATGATAGAGTTTGGGAGTTCGCCTTTAGCTTTAAGGTGTCTCCATTGGTACAATTTGGTTTTCATTTTATTTGTCAAGTGTCTGGTTTGGAGCTTCATGCTTTGTCCTTTGTGTCGAAAAGGTGTGGCAATCCGTAGGATTCTGCGATCTTTTGGTCAGATTCGTAAAATTTACGACGATTTCCTACTCCTTTCTTGGCTTGGCGACGATTATAAAGAAAAGCGCCTAATTTCTTTTCTTCTTCATCTTTTGCCTTGCCAGAAGGAAGTCTATTATTAGTATTGTAGAATTTGCAAACTTTAATTGTTCTTTCATTAGAAAGTTGTTCTGGGTCAATTTCTTCGAAAAGGTGTGGCAATCCGTAAGATTCTGCAATCTTTTGGTCAGATTTGTAGAATTTAGATTTTCCCAGTCCTTTCTTAGCTTGGCGACGATGGCTGATAAACTCTCCTAATTTCTTTTCTTCTTCATCTTTTGTATATCTTGAAGGAAGCCTATTATTAGTCTTATAGAATTCACAAACTTTAATTGTGTTTTCATTGGAAAGTTTTTCTGTATCAATTGCAATTGAACCAAAAATGGTTGGCAATCCATAAAATTCTAAGACCTTTTGGTCAGATTCGTAAAATTTAAATTTGCTTAATCCTTTCTTGGCTTGGCGACGAGTATTAATAAAGCTAGCTAATTTCTTTTCTTCTCGATCTTTTGCTCTTGTAGAAGGAAGTCTATTATTAATTTTATGAAATTCACAAACTTTCTTTGTGTTTTCATTAGAGAGTTGTTCTTTGTTGTAAAACAAATGAATCAAATTCTCTTTCTTGAGAGAATTAATTTGTTCATTTGTTAACAATCCAGAAGCGTATTGTTTTTTAAAATACTGGAGTTTGTTTGCAAGTCTATCAGGTAGATGTTTCACTTCAAGTTGCATGTTCTAACTCCTACTCTCAAACAAGTTCGGAAATCCATAAGATTCTGCGATCTTTTGATCTGAATCATAAAATGTATATTTTTTCTTTTTCTTGGCATCACGGCGAGTTAAAAGAAAAGCACCTAATTTCTTTTCTTCTTCATCTTTGGAATATTTCGAAGGAAGCCTACTATTAGTCTTGTAGAATTCACAAACTTTCTTTGTGTTTTCATTAGATAATTTTTCTATATCAATTGGATCAAAAAGTTTTGGCATCCCGTAAGATTCTGCAATCTTTTGATCTGATTCGTAAAATTTGGATCTTCCTACTCCTTTTTTTGCGCTACGCCGTTTGCCTATAAATGAACTTAATTTAAATTCTTCTTGATCTTTTGAATGGCAATACGGAAGTCTATTGTATAGTTTGTAAAATTCACAAACTTTTTTTGTGTTTTCGTTAGAAACTTTTTCTAGGTCGATTGAAATAAAAAGGTTTGGTATGCCAAAAGATTCTGCAATCTTTTGGTCTGATTCATAAAAGTTTCCTCTTTTACCTTTCTTGGATAAACGACGAGAACTCATGAATTTGGCCATCTTTTTTTCGTGTGTGTCTTCAGAATCTGGAGTAGGAAATCTGTTATGTTTCTTGACAAACTCACAGAGTTCTGTAGTTTTATAATTTGAAGTTTGTTCACTGTTAAAAAGCAAGTGTAACAAATTTTCTTTTTCAAATGTATTGATATAATCTTTTGGTAAAAGTCCTACGGCGTATTGTTTTCTGTAATACTCCAGTCTAATTCTCATTTTAGGAGGCAAATGTTTTACTTCAAGTTTCATGTGGCACCTCCATGTTTACCGGCATCAGTAACAAACGATTATTCGATTATCGCATGGATTTTTTCAGGCCGAATAATCGGGGAAGGCCGTAAGATTCTGCGATTTTAATGTCAGAATCATAAACTTTGCCTCTACGAGTTCCCTTAAAATTAGCCCTTTTTTTCTTCATAAATTCTGCTAATTTCTTTTCGTGCAGATCAGAAGTTTTAATTCTTGGTAATCTTTTATTAGCGATTATAAACTCACAAGATTCTTTAACTTTTTGATTTGATATAGCTTCAAAATCAATTTTTTTAAAGAGATCTGGAATTCCAAAAGACTCTGCAATCTTTTGGTCTGATTCATAGAATTTAAGTCTTCGTGTTCCATTTTTGGCAGCACGCTTAGTACGGAGGAAGTATTCCAATTTCTTTTCTTTTTTGTTTTTACTTGATTTGTATGGATTTCTTCCGTATTTCAATATAAATTTGCAAGATTCAGTTGTTTTGTCATTAGACATCCTTTCAAGGTTTTTCATATCAAATATTTTGCCAAGACCGAAAGACTCTGCGATCTTTTGATCTGATTTGTAGAAAGTAACATTGCCTTTTCCTAATTTAGCTCGACGCTTATGAACTAGGAAATACGCTAATTGTTTTTCAGAAGCATCTTTGGAATTTTTAGTAGGCAATTTGTTATTATCATTAACAAAAGTGCATAGTTTTGTTATCATTTCATTTGATATTTTTTCCAAGTCTTCTTGTTCAAATAAGTTTGGGAGTCCGTAAGATTCTGCAATTTCTTGTTCTACAGGGTAGAATTTGGCTTTGCCTTTGCCTATTTTTGCACGGCGTTTAGTGCAATGAAAACGAGACAATCTTTTTTCTTCTGCCGAATTACTTTTAAGTGGAAATCTGCCTGTTTCCTTTACAAATTCGCATAATAACTTTGTATTTTCAATTGATGCTTCTTCTCTTGTTTTAAAGAGGTGCATGAGATCTTCGTTAATCATTGCTTTGAGTTGATCGCTTGGCAGTTTATTAGTGATATATTGGCGTTTCAAGGTAGACAATTTTTTACGATACTTAGTAGGCAGGTGTTTTCGTTGCAGTTTCATATAATTCCTTTTATATAGTACTGCGCTGTCTAGTCAAAATAGTATCAGCAGCACGGTCATTATAGGCCGTGCTGCTGAAAAAGTAAGTTTAATATGGTTTAGTCTTGGAAGCCGACGATTTTGACGATAACATCATTTTTAAGAAGTTCTTCTACTTCGTTTTTTTTAAGTTGTGATCCAACTCTTGGTTCAAGGATATTAGTGAGAGAGATAACCTCGTAAGTCGGATCATCTTTTGAGTTTTTGAAGGATATCAGTTGTCGCAATGTAATCTTGAGTTTCATGTTCAATCTCCTTTGTTCAAATCGTGTAGGCTGAATTCATGAATGCTAAGTAGAAAGTATTCTTTGGCCATTCTATGCCAATCGCCGGGAGAGAGCAAGTTTTTTGTCGGATTATCTTTTTCTCCCATAAAGTTATTAACAGCAACTTCTATTGAGAATAACAATTCAGGTATAACAGATGAATCTTTATTAGATCTAAACTTTTCAATTTGATCTTTGACCAAATTGAAAAGTTTTAAATCTGTTTCAGTTTGTGAATTTGGAGTATTCATATAATTAAAAATCCTTAGTGGATATAAAATTATTGATTAAGGGCAGTCATTCTCTTTTTGACGAATTCATAGATAGCATCATGGAACGCATCGCAATCTAGAGCACTTTTTGCTTCTTTTGAGTCTCCATGAATGAAAATCTCTGCGACATCCATGCTATCATCATTTTCATATTCATAAACAAATGGCATGTTACCAAAAGTAAAGCTGCTAGAAACACTAACCATTTGATTCTCCTTAAACCTAGGTGGTGTGCCCTAGGGTTTTATTATTCCCCACACCGGGATTAAAAATTAAACTTGATGGTTTTCGCAGCGAGTGTTTTCGCAGCGATACACCAGCTTGCCTTTATCCAATTGATAACTTACTCCAAATGCACAGATGGAACAATCTCCAACATTTAAAGTATTATTCCATCCTTGCTCAGCTAGAAAAATCTCCAAGAACTGTTTCAAAGCTTCGGGATGCTTCTCGCCCAACTTGGCAAGAGAATCAACAACAGCTTCCAACTTGTTTTCGTCATCCCAAGAAATCAAATTGAACATTTTTTCAACAGGACTAAGATTTTGAGTAGCCATGAAAACACACTCCTTAAAAATAACCTAGGTGGTGTGCCCTAGGCTCGGTTTATCCCCACACCGGGATTCATTCTAAATATTCCAACTAATCCTATCGAATCTTATCTTGCAAAAGTTTTTCAACATCTTTTGCAGAGACAGTCGAGAACATCCAGTTCATCCTAATATCATTGAATTGCTGGATATTATCCTTAAGAAATTCAAGAGAATTTCTAATAATATCCAACTCTTCGTTGGTCAAATTAATAACAACTTCATCAGCAACATTAGTAGCCATAACAAATCCTCCTTAGAATAAAAAACCTAGTAAATCAAGAAATTGCAGAAACCTCATCTTCACAATCACTACAGGACTTTCGCAAAATATGCAAAATATCACAAAGTTTGTCATGAGAAATATCATCAAGGTTTATAGTAACATCTTGTATCATGTGCCATCCGGTAAGAGTATTGATCTCCTCAATACAATCATTTAAAGGCAATTGTAGTAGATGTGATAAACATTCCATTGTCATTTCATCTACGGCTTCATCGCTAAGCTCTAAAATGTAATGATTAGAAATATTATTACGCTTAGAACCGAGTTCTTTAGGCTTTACTACTTTGCCATTTTTGGGAAATGCTTTCCTATCATTTTCATCATAAAATCCAATCAAGGGTCTGTTTGGCCAAGACACATCATTCACTGTGTCAATTGGCACATGTGCATTTTCCTTGGGACTATAGGAAGTGCAATTTTCCAACCAATAGCTTAGAATGGTGTTCCAATAATTAATTTCTACAAAAAGTTCAACATTCACAGTGCCATTGTTATTAGACGAAATCGATACTTTGAAATTAGAAACAAAATTCATATTAAATCCTCCTTAAAAAATTTTTACTTACCACACAGCGAGTTTTTTACGCCTTACATCTGTAACGAACGCCGACTTGATTATCGCATGGACTCAGGGGCTGGCTTTTGCAGCCATGAAATCTTTTCCGCACAATATTTCACAACATTCGAAATACTCCCCACTTTCAGTCTTGCAAGACTTAGCAAGCTTTTCGACAAAGCTCTTCGAAAGCTTTCTGCCGTAGCTTTTGAATATCATTTGAATTACCTTGGTATTATATTCCCTTTTGAGACTGCTATAACCTTTTGAAACACCCATAAACTCTTTCAAGAGTTGCAGTTTTTCAGATGGTTCCAAAGAATTCAAATAAGCTTGGTAAATAGCTGGTCTGTTATATTTAGTCAGCATATATCGACCAAGTTCACAAATTCTATTAGTAGATCTCATATCAGAAGAAATTACAATTTCTTCGAAAACATCAAAGAATTCATTTCCAAACGCATTGAACATGTTATCAACAAGATTATCACTTGAGGATAAAAGAATAAAATTACTTCGACTCAAATAAGGCGAAGTGAAGCAGCTATTAACTATAGCTTTATACATATCACGCCTTGTCAACATAAAGTTGAATCTGTTGCAAAATTGCACAAAGTTTGCTTCAGAGTCTGGAATATAGGAATTTTCTCTACAATAATAGTCTTCAATAACCTTACGGTTTTCTTCAAACCATTCTGGAGAAAGGCAGCTAGCATAATTAAAAGTATGAACAGAATAAGTACTTGTCCAGTCAATAGGATGATAATAAATACGAAGCTCTGCCACTTTTGCAGCATTTGCAAGCCAACTATTGTACTTTTCAGCATCAGCCGGATTAATATCAAAAAGCCTACTCATTATTTTGGAATGAAAATTGGCCAAACTAGAGTTAATCCGTTCAAATATTTTTTCAAGGACTTCCCACTTGCCATTTTGCTTAAGCTTATTAAAATGCTTATACAGCTTTTTCATGAAAGGGCTAACATCATAATCATTAGCTTCCATGTGTTGGATAGCTTTCTGAATATCCTTTTGGGC
>Ga0222713_10001482_pt1 | contig 26238 bp, 18 predicted proteins | sample C33_649DmetaG_FD_165061 | JGI IMG/M metagenome (GOLD analysis project Ga0222713, IMG submission 165061) | Estuarine water microbial communities from San Francisco Bay, California, United States - C33_649D | ecosystem: Environmental > Aquatic > Marine > Unclassified | place: USA: California... | reverse complement strand
CCATTTTAGTGTGAAAATAAAAACTCTCTCCTTGATAATGTTGATAATCTGGATTGAAATAAAGTACCTTGGATTTAGGACTAAAAAAACAAGCCCCTGCTACAGAGTTTAGGTCCGAACACACTCCGAGATAACGCCAATCAGAGATATCTTCCTTGAAAGGGTTATAAAAAAAAGTGTCTTCGTTGGGGTTCCACCATAGATTTTCCTCTCCACTCAACATAATAGGAATCAACGATTTTTTTCGATGCGTGATAAATAAAGTTTCATCTGAAAAATTGATTTTCGAAAAAGAAAAGTTACTTCTAAAAAGATCGCTACGTTCATAGCGTCTCCTAAATTTTGATTTGAAGTGTTGAATAAAACGTGTTTTATTGTCAAAAAAAGGCTCATTCATCGGCTCATCCTGAAACCAACTGTGCGCTATTTTTTCTAAATAGCCTAACTTAGGTGAAGTTGGATACAATGAGAAAATAGCACCTTTTTGGTTTAACCATAATCGCTGTTTATCAAAATAAGCCGCCTGTAACGAATCGGCCAGTGCAACTAAACGAGGAAGTTCTCGTTGTAACTGTGTCCCATGGAAGTAAGTTGACATCTCGCCTAAACAGGACGCTTGTTGATAGAGTATGCCATTATCACAAAAGAAAAAATCGACACCGGCTACACCTGCTAAATAACTCACATAAAACGACTCGCCAGTAGGTTTCATCGGAGGGGACATCATAACGAAGGATGACTGATCTGGTTTATACCATGCGGCTAACGCTTTTCCGGAGCGATCACGGAGTCCGTAGAGTCTAATCGAATCTTGCTTTAAATGATTTTCGGTCATTAACAACGCAGGAATTTTTTCCCACCAATCCTGCGCGTGAGTCTGTATCCATGCCGTGTTAAAGCTAACAATGGAGGTTTCACCTAAAGCATCGACGTTTTTGATAATATTTTCAGCCGTCAAAATAAAAAGCATTCCCTTTGAAAAGTGTGCTTGTGTAATGGATAAATCAAGCGGGATTGCAACGGCCATTTTTTCGGTTTGCCGAAACAGTTGGGCAGGCGATTGACCTTGAGCCGGCAGATAAAAATAAAAGACGTCACTTCCATCCGCGGCTAGTAAAGATCCCAAAAAAGTGAGTTGTGTTTCTTTGACGTGGGGATTTATCAATTGGTAACGCAGATTATTTTTCTTTCGTAGCCAAATAGGGTGAGGATTAACTGTTTCAGAAAGTGACATCACCTTTATGCAAGTACCCATCTCGGCCAATAGCGTTCTTCCTGAAATTTCAGGATAATCATTCCATACAGATATTGAATTAGGTATTTGATTAAAAAGCTCGCTTAAATAAATAGCGAGCTCGTACTCATTAGATATATTAATAAAAGCCTGCGCGAGTCGATCATTTTCAATAGTGCGTAAAATTAATTTACGCTGAATTAAATGATAATGAACTCTTTGTATGATTTTTTCTTGTTCGTTTTTAGCAACTTGAATGATCGTTAAACGGCTATCTTTTTCGATGACAACCGACTCTAATTGATCTTTTTCATCGACCATGATTCTTTCATTGATGACAAAATTAATAAAGTGGCTTGGATAAAGTAGATACTTTTCTTCCAGTTGATGTGTGTGAAGATTGCTACACCAAAGCAGATCAGCCGCCACAAAATAACAGGCATTCGCTACGCACCCGATTAAGTAAGCTTGCTCATTAATAGATTTTGGAATACCTAGCGTATAAATATAGGGATCTTCTTCAGAAGAATAATAAGCCGTGCCGTTGTAAATGGCATTTTGATGATCGTGAATAGGAAAGTCTTTTAGTTTGACCGGTATATTAAAGGATTTACTGGCTATATAAGCTTTTAAGGCAGGCAAATTATTTTTGAAGAAGGGAAAATGAAGTTCCCTTAGTAACAATTGTTTCATCGGCCAGTCAATAGCAAAAACAAAAAGATTCTTATCGACTAACAGGCAGGTTTCCTTATGCGGAGAAAGTAGTTTGATAAGAACCGTCTGAGCTATCTCCACTCCTGTTTCAGTAAATTTTAATGAGTCTACAGTAAAATCTTCTTTTACTAACACCCAGGTATAATGGGTCTGCTGACTCAGCAGCGACAGTGAACCTATCCGATTCAATACGATAGAACAACGGCCTGGGATAGCCGGTGCTTCGATCCGGTAGTTAAGATGACTATAGATATTGTTATCATGTTCTGAAAAGTTAGGCACGATTAACATTCTTTCATTTTCGTCCAAAATAACTTTAATACTCGTTGCAATAATCTCTTGATGAAGGCTATCAATAATGTATTCTGATGGAAAAGAATAAAAATCATAGTGAAAGTCACGCTGCGCTTCCAACTTTCTCAGCACAGAAAAGCCGCGATCATGCCGCGTGGTCGCACCAGGAAGAATCATCCAATCATAACGAAGATAAGTAATAGGTGTGCTAGGAAGGATCCAGTTCGTTACAGTTTTCCAGTGCCCTAATTGCTTACTTTTAGGATAACCCAAACGCTCGCGGATATTAAGCGCTCGCGTTTTATTAAGAATTTTATCAGGCATTGCAACAAAGCAGCATAGATCATTCGCTCTCCCACTACCTAGTGCGCGATAAATAGCTGAATAAATATATGGACTTCCGTAATAAAGTGTATTGTTAATAAAATTAATTTCGGTTACAACGGCTCCATAGATTGGATTCATGAAGGGTTGCTTGTCCTGCGAAAATAGTTGCTTCGTATAGCCCTGACGTTGATAAGCCTGATCTAAGCGATAAAAATAATTACCTACGGCTTCAGCTCTGCTGGCAACAGACTCAAACGCTTGTACTAAGGCCATAATTCCAATAGCCACTCCAGAAAAAATAACTGCACCGGCGCCCAAAACAGCTGCTGTCGTAGTTGAACCCAGAGCAGCGGCTCCCAGACTCGATACGGATAACGACAAACTACCCGTATCCAAAGCCAGTTGTGCACTAAATATGACTTTCTCTTGTTCCGTTTTGGCAGCATGAAGTTCTATACTATCTAGGACCACATTAGCCACGCCAAACAGGACAGCTAAACCTTCACCTATCCCTTGTTTCAAACCCAATTGAAAAAAAGTCTCTCGTTTTTCAGCTAAAACAATTTCTTCACGCAACAATGTTTTAACGATATCAACCACTTTGCTAACATCCATTAGCGTACTATGCGCCATCTGCGCCAGATTAAGATAATGATGAACTTGCAGCGCTGTGTATAAAGGTCCTTGTTCTGTTTGAAACTGTACGCGGTCCTGGGTTTTCGCGAAATCAAAAATAGCTTGCACAGCAAAGGCCATATTTAATGCATCGACACTCTCTATATTGCCTACCGGATCTTTTAAAAATTCAGGGATGCTCTTTTTTGAAAAGCTTGCGCCCATGTTTTCATAGAATAGGTTTAGGTTTTCTCGAAGAATAGTAGAGGCAATTCCTTCTAGCTCTACGATACGAAGTTCGTGGTTATTCGCATGCAGAAAATGGAGTTGTTCCCGACCTAAATAGCCTTCACGCGCGGTCTCTAAAATAGGAATCCAGTCGTTACTAAAGCTTGAAAATTGCTTAATAGCCGCGTACCAGTCCTGCGCTGATTTTAAGAGATGTAAGCCTTCTTCGTGACTAGCCGAAAAAAAGGATTGCTTAACCGGCTGCCACGCTTGTTCCAAATAATCTTTAGATCCGCTATAAACACTGATTAAGTCATTATTATCTGGCAATCTTCTTTGATATAGATCCGTCCTGTCCTCTGATGATAAAAGGGATAAAACGCGATCCTTGAATGGAAAGCGCTTTAATAACGTTGCTTCTGAACTTTCCCCATCTACACTGTGTTCATAATGATCAACACCGATCGCTGCGATCCTTTCGTCTCCAATATTGAGCGCTTGACGGCCATTCTGACTCCGAAAAAGCTCATTTGTTTTAACCAAGACCAGTTGATTATCTAGCAACATGTTTTTGAATTGCTCAAAATCAATTCTATCGCCCAGTTGCGCGATGCCTTCTTCCAATAAACGAGTCGCTTCAGGAAAGCGTGGTTGTACTGTTTGCAAATAGGTTTCGATCGTTTCAGAATCTTGCGCCTGTGCCAACATCTGAAAAACTTGATTTAAGCGATCGACATTTTCATCCAAAAGAAATATTTTTCCCGCCGAATTTTGGACGTGAACCAGCGCAAGTAATAAGGCATCTTGAACTCCCAATAAAATAACATGACCTCTTTGCCTTGCTTCCGCCAGATCGGTTATCCACGTGGACTCATCTGACTCCAAACTAAAATCTACATGGCAGGAGACCCCTACGCTTCTTTGGCATCGTCTTCGCTTCGGAGTGTTTTCCTCTTCCGAACTCGATGCGAGGTTCACTCGGTTTCTTTTATTAGGCGAACGTTCAGGAGAAGACAAACGCTCGTCAGTAGAAATATGCTCCACTGTGCGCTGGTCCGAACGCTCGGTTAAAAAATCACGTTCTTCTTGAGACTGACTATTCATCACTAAGCCCATGAGCGCTACGGTTCTCGTATCGCTAAGCGATTTAAGATTGTTTACATACTTTATTGCTTGTCTTAGTGCCATATTCGCTGCTTTTCGGACCATAGAATTCGAAACAAGTGTTTTGAGTTCAAAGATGAAAAGACTTTCTGCAAGCAATTCTTTTTGTGCATTAAAATAGGGAAGCGCAACAACGAGATCCGCACGCCCTTGGGCGGAATAATTAGGTTCAACAAAGACTCTGATTCGATGATTTTCTTGATTAAATCCCGCTATCATCCCTTGCAAGACGGCTTGGAAAATAGATTCCTTTCTTTGTCCTTCTACTTCACCTTGAAATAAACTTCGCAAGGGAAATAGTGTTTCTTGTACCTTATCTTTTAGGGTGGAAGAAAAGTCGAATAAATCCGTGTTCCCTGTTTTTGTTTTGAAAAAATCAGAAAAAATTAACGTTTTCAACTCATGAAAACGGCCTTCTTTTAATGTGTCAACCGTTTCTCCTGCGTTAAAATCAGCTAAGTTAATACACTCTAAATCAATTGATGAAAAAAAATCCGCGCCTGTTTTTGTCGCATCCATTCTTATTGAAATTTTGTATAGTTCAGGCTGTTGACTTTTGCGCTGAGAACCTAACCAAGCTAAAGCCTCAGGCAATGGACTTTTTGGATGATTACGCGTTCGTGCTCCTGTTTCCGCGCTCAACTCAAAAACAATTGTTTTTTTCACACCTTGTTCCTGAACATCGATGACCAACATCGCAAATCGATCCTGTAAAGGATCATTAAGTAATAAAAAAAATTTCTTATATTCGAGAAGATTATTCAAATTGTTATTTTGATCCTGTGGACTACCGTATGAAATGACATATCCCATCAAAAGCGATACAAAAGAACGGAAATTGAGTTTGCCAAAACGGCTGTAGTAAAGGTCCATGAGACTTTTTTGAACCGCTCTTCGTCTTGTAGCAGCGTCTGATAGGTCTCTCATCGAGGACTCTAAAATTTGTCCAATCACGTCATTTTTAGTAGGTATTTGTGCTTTTGTAACGAAAATAATGTCTTCTTTCGTCTGTGCTACGCCTGCTAACCCATTCTCTTCATTGGCTAAATTAAAATTAACACCGGCAATAATCACGCTTTCATGATAGGTCCTTAAGCTCAACACATGTTGGAAATAACCTTTATTTTCTATTTGACTAATCGCCTCTCTTGCGGTAGCCGTGCCTGTTTTTAATTCAATAATAATAGGAACACTGTGGCTTTGGCTGTTAGTACGACTCGTCATCATAAGATCGGTGTAGCCATTTCCTGCAATACGTTCTACATAACAATCGATACGGTAGCGATTCTTAAAATTTAAGCTTAAACTGCCATATAGAAATCCGTGTGAAAAGGCTTCGGTTGATACCATACGCTCCATTCTTTTGAGGTAATTCTTTTTGTTTTTTCCAGATAGATTTGGATTCCTTTCTGAATGAGACGCCACTGCTTTTTGTGTCTGTGAGCTAAAGATAGGTTTGAATTCTTTAAAAAGTTCAACATTACCCGTCAAATAAGATTTCAATGCCCTTTCAACCTCTGCTTCCTCCAAACTAAATTTTTGGATTTCTCCTTCACCAATACCATTAATACTCGGATTGAATTGAATTTTCTCGAAGCCAAGTTCGAGTAATTTACGCTCAGACTCTGCTGAAGAATCCCTATTCGGTTGAGGGATATACCCCGTTGAGTAAAATTCTTCTTTAAAGCGCAATCCTTCTGCATGATCCGTTTGCTTATAAGCTACATTAGCCAGTACAACATCTTTAAAAGCCACACCCGCATAAGGTCGTTCATTTATACGTCTACCTGCGTAAGGTGAATTTTCATTAAGAACAGTAATTGATCTAAAAACCAAGTACTTGTTGTTATTGTTGTTATTGACTCGGTTATCTATTTCAAACACAAAATCTAATGTGTTTTCGTCCTCTCCCCATTTCCAAAAACTCGCCGTGACTTGAAGATCTGTTTTTAATTGCGTGTATTGAAAATTGTAAACACCCCCTAAAAAATAAGCGATAAAAAACTCTTTTTTATCGGTAGAATGAATTATCGGCATACGTTGAATAAATTGATCCATCACAGTAACAAAGCTTCTACCACGAGCTTTGCTTTTTTTGGTTATCAGTACTTGTATCATTTCTGGTAATTCTTGTGGCATGAAAAATCCTGTCGTGTATTGTTGTTATAAGACTAAAATTCAATAAAAACGTTATCATTCTCTAAAAAAATAAAAAATTTATTAACAAATCATTTAGTTTTGAATGAGAGATGAGGTTGCCAAATTGGCGAAAAAAGCGGACATGGTATAACAATCCACACTAAACTAATAATTTTAATTTTTTACTGTAATAGATTAGTAAGTAAATTAAGGCCGGCTAGCCCTTAATTATTGTTAGATATATTTTGGTTATGGTAATTCAAAGTGGGAAAAACCCGAAAGACCCGAAAGACCCTGATTTAACTGGTGGGCCGTGATGGAATCGAACCATCGACCAATAGATTAAAAGTCTACTGCTCTACCAACTGAGCTAACGGCCCATAAAAACGAAAGCCGAGATTGTAGACAATTTATTGGTGAATAGCAATCCTAACACGCATTCTTTTTCGAATACTCATTAGATAAAAGTTTATTTTTAGTATGGGTAATTTTTTTAAACTCCTAAAAGTCCAGTGAAAAAGCAAGAAGTTACTAATAAAACAACTCCAACTAAAATAGCCTAACTCGACTTTAAACAAAAAACAAAGTTTTTTGGGTAACCTAGTGCTAAGAGATACGAAAATCCCAACACTATGGGTAATAAGAGTGCCTATTAATGATCATTATTATCAATCAAAAGGGGTGGTTTACTCAGGGTTTTAAAGCTTAGTGAGAGGAAGGGGGCTTACTTTTTCAAACGGATAGCCCAATAGAAACAGGCCGCTAAAGCCAATAAACTTAAAAAACCCAACACACTGGCAAATACTTCCCATCTGGGAGGTAAAATAGCCAATAAGCAAGTACTTCCTGTAATGGATAAAGGAATAGCCAATAAGACATCCATTAACGCCGCACCGGCAACTAACCCACAACTTAACAAAACAGCATCATGAGGTTGAAAATCCAAGGGTGATGTTGAATCTCCGCGCTTTCTTTGTAAATAACATTTAACGGCATAAGCAAACAAACTTCCAATAAATAAAGGCGTTGAAGAACTTAAAGGGAGATAAATTCCCATACCGACACCTAATAATGAAACTTTAATCTTTGTTAGCGTATTCACTAGAATTAATATCAGTATGATCGTTGCACCGATGCCTAATAAAGTCCAAGGTAGATCATGATTAAATACACTTTGTGTTAATCCCGCCATCATCGCCGCAGGGGGCGCTGATAGCGTTTGTTGTGGATCCATGCCAGCATGAGGTAATACGGTGGTTAATCCATAGACATTAAAAAGTAATTGCATGACATAGGGAATAACGATTGCCGCGATCAGCACACCGATTATTAACATGATTTGTTGTTGGCGAGGGATTGCACCGATCAAATGGCCAACCTTTAAATCTTGAATATTGTCATTCGCTATGCATGCCGCGCCGGCTACCACGGCACCTATCATGATCGTCATGGCTGCTGCATTAAGTAACTGTGAAGCCAATAATTCATGCCCTTTTAAAAATAATAAGCCGCGTAAAATTAATGCCATAAATAACAAACCTGAAATAACGATCGCTGAACCGGGACTCGCTGTCACACCTACCAAACCTGAAAAATAACCGCAGAGTGCTGCAAATACAAAACCGATAAGTAGTACATAACAAACAGCCCCGATAATAAATAATGGTGGACAAGCAAACATTAAACTCGGTAGTGGTAATAAATAATCGAATAAAAAATAGATACTTAGAACCACTAAACCTAATCCTCCAAATAAATAATTCAGCGGTATATCTTGTTCAGTTAAAGGTAATTGAGATTTTCGAGGATGAAATAAACCTTGTAAAGATAAACGTAGGCTGAGATAAAAAGGTCGAAACAAATGTAATAAAGTCCACAACCCCGCGGCTAACATGGCGCCTAAACCAATATAATGGATGTCATTTGCATAAACGCTTAAGCTTTTTTCCAAAATAAAGGTTTTACCTACGGGTGTAAAATAACTTAATAACGGCAAACTGATCCCCCATGCAATGAAGGCGCCTAACAACAAACTAAGGCCTACATTCCAACCGATTAAGTAACCTACACCAATTAAAGCGGGTGCAAAACCTAAACCAAAGCCCATAATATTGGATGATCCAAACACGTACCATTTTTCAATGGATACCGCAATTATTTTTAAACCCGTTTGTGCAAATTCCAAACCCGCACCTAAACTGGTACCAACTAGCATTTTTTTAATATGAAAGGTTTGTTTTTGACTTAACTTTAACACTTCGGATATTGCACGCGCTTCTGGAAAATGAAGTTGTGGTGTACTGATTAAAATTCTACGTAGAGGAATCGAAAATAGAATACCTAATAATCCGCCTAATAAAGCAATCGCACAATTGGCGAAATAAGGAAAGTAATGCCAATAGCCGATGATAACTAAGGCGGGAATAGTAAATACGATGCCGCCTGCAACAGCTTCACCAGCAGAGGCCGCCGTCTGAATCAAATTGGCTTCAAAAATATTTCCGTCATGAAACAAGCGAAGTATCGCCATCGCTAAAATAGCAGCGGGTATAGACGCTGAAGGTAAGATTCCAACTTTTAAAGCGAGATAAGTACTTGATGCGGCTAATAATATGGCTAAAAAGATCCCTAAAAAGACCACTCTTAAAGTGATTACGCCCGATTGCTGTTGACTCTCATAATGCATAGTTTTGCTTTAAATGAAATCTTCTTGAATATAATCTTTTAATACTTTTGGAATACGTATTTTCCCTTCTTTAGTTTGATAATTTTCTATCAATGCAACTAATGTACGCCCCACAGCTAAACCCGAACCATTCAGTGTGTGCAGCAATTCAGTCTTACCTGTTTCAGGATTACGCCAACGCGCCGCTAAACGACGCGCTTGAAAGGATTCAAAATTGCTACACGACGAAATTTCGCGATAGGTATTTTGACTCGGCAACCAGACCTCGAGATCATAGGTTTTGGCTGAACTGAAACCCAAATCACCAGTGCATAAGGATATAACACGATAAGGCAATTCTAATTTTTGCAATATCGTTTCGGCCTCATGCGTTAACTCTTCCAAAGCGTGATAGGAATTCTTAGGCTCGACAAAACGAATTAATTCTACTTTCTCAAATTGATGTTGACGGATCATCCCTCGTGTATCTTTACCATAAGAACCTGCTTCGCTACGAAAACAAGGCGTGTGTGCGACATATTTTTTAGGTAAGTCTGTTGCCGCATAAATAATATCACGAGCGAGATTAGTCACCGAAACTTCAGCGGTAGGAATAAGATAAAAACCTGGCTCGCCTTTTAAACAAAATAAATCTCCAGCAAAACCAGGTAACTGACCCGTACCGATTAAGCTTGTCGTATTAGCAATATAAGGCACATAAACCTCTTGATAAGCATGTTCTTTAGTATGAACCTCTAACATAAATTGAATCAGTGCACGCTGTAACTTGGCTAACTTATCCACTAACACCACAAATCGTGATCCTGTAATCTTTGATGCACTCTCAAAATTCATGAAACCCTTCGCTTCACCTAATGCCACATGATCTTTAACGGCAAAGTTGAATTGTGGAATCTTTCCCCAATGTCGTATTGTTTTATTTTGCGATTCATCCAAACCAATAGGAACTGACTCATGGGGTAAGTTAGGAATGGTCAAATAAATAGCGGATAACTCTTCTAATACATCCTTAAGCTGACTTTCACAGATCTCCCGTTGCTTTTTTATTCCATTCACTTCTTCGAGTAAGGTCGTGATAGATTCTCCTTTAGCTTTTGCTAAACCGATTGCTTTTGCGCTACGATTACTCGTATTTTGTAAGGTTTCCGTCTCAGATTGCAACTCTTTGCGGCGTGTTTCTAGACGCGATATCAAGCGGGTGTCCAATTGATAGCCGCGACTTGCCAATTGCTTCGCAATTTTCTCAATTTGAATATCATTACGTAAATATTTTGGATCTAACATATAATGGCCTAAATTGCTCTTTTTTAAAACGGTAAGCTAAAGATAATTATGAACGCAAATATCATTGATGGCAAAGCAATTGCTCAACAAATACGTAGTGAACTTAAACATCGCTTGCAAAAACGGCACACAAAAGGCCTAATCACTCCGGGCTTGGCAGTGATTTTAGTCGGAGACGATATCGCTTCGCAAATTTATGTACGCAATAAACGTGATGCCTGTCAGGATGTCGGAATAAACTCTTTTGCTTATGATTTACCCCGTTCGACAACTGAAATTGAGCTGCTGACATTGATCCAAAAACTCAATATCGATCCTCAAGTGCACGGTATATTGATCCAATTACCCCTTCCACCCGCTATCCATACTGCCCATATTCTAGAAAGTATCGACCCCAAAAAAGATGTTGATGGTTTTCATCCAAACAATCTAGGCCTTCTAGCGCAAGGCCGTCCTTTTTTACGTCCTTGCACGCCTTATGGCGTGATGCGCTTATTTGAAATGAAAAAAATTTCACTCAAGGGTTTAAATGCTGTCATCATTGGAACCTCAAATATCGTCGGCAAGCCTATGGCCTTCGAACTGCTGAACGCCGGTTGTACGATTACTGTATGTCATAGTGCCACACGTCAGTTACAACAACACATCCAACAAGCTGATTTGTTAGTCAGTGCCATAGGCAAAGCCGACATTATTCAGACTCCATGGATTAAACCTAAAGCGATTGTGATTGATATTGGCATCACCCGCAATGCGAACGGCAAACTCCATGGCGATATTGATTTCGCCACCGCCAAAGAGATTGCCAGTTATATTACGCCGGTACCTGGCGGTGTAGGACCGATGACTGTCGCAATGTTATTAGAAAATACTCTATTTGCTGCAGAAAATAATCCCAATTAACGCTCGTCTTATGCGAAAAACTCCTTAATTGGTTATGGGATAAACTTATGAATAAAAAAATCAAACCTAAAAAAATTCAACCGCTCCGTTTTTTAAATAGTTGACCGAAGTAAATCCCGCTGATAGTAATAGTTTGACTGCTTCTAGGCTTCGCTTTCCAGAATGGCAATAAAAAATTAATGTATGATTAGGATTTAATTCGCTTAAGCGATCGGGTAATTCTATTAATGGAATGAGTTGACCTCCAATATTTTTATCATTATGTTCCGCTTCAGACCGCACATCAATTAACGAGATATTGTTTTTTTGTAATAAATGAATCAATTGATAAGCAGATATCGCATAATCTTTTATTGATGAACATTCTGAAGAGACCATTTCAGGGATCGGTTCTTTAGCCAACTCTCCATAACTACAGAGTTGGCAATCCGGATTCTTATCTAAATAAATTTTTTTAAACGACATAGTTAAGAGATCAACTATCAATAAACGTTTTACTAAGCTTGATCCTAATTTGACTATCCCTTTGATTATTTCAGTCGCTTGCAGAATACCCAGCAGGCCAGGTAATACACCGATGACACCGTTGGTTGCACAATTCATCTGATTATCGGGGACGGTAGTCGGAAATAAGCAACGCAAACAGGGATTTTCCGAATTAGCATGAAATATCGCACAATAACCTTGAAACTGTCCGGCACTGGCGTAAACATAGGGTTTATGAAACTTAAAACAACTGTCGTGAATTAAATAACGTGTTGCAAAATTATCTGAACCATCGGCAATAATATCGTATTGACTGATAAGGTCCTCCACATTATTTTGGGTGAGCTTTTCTGGATAAGCCTTTACTTCGATATCCGGATTAAGCGCAAGCAAATGTTGTTTCGCTAAAATTGCTTTTGATCGATTCAAATCCTGCGTGCGGTAAAGAATTTGTCGGTGTAAATTAGTTAACTCCACCTGATCATGATCAATTATTCCGAGTTTTCCAACACCTGCTGCGGCTAAATAAAGGAGTAAAGGAGAACCTAAACCTCCAAGACCGATACATAAAACCCGTGCCTGTTTCAGTTTTTTTTGTCCTTCTAAGCCGATTTCAGATAATTTAATTTGTTGAGCATAACGCAGCATTTCATCGGCTGAAAAAAAACTTGATGTCATGACAGCTGACGTATCTGCTGTAAAAATTTTTTAATGGTTGCTGTCGGATCATTTGCTTGAGTAATTGCTGAAATAACGGAAATCCCATCGACTTGCGATTCGACAATATCGGATAAACGTTCAAGATTAATGCCACCAATCGCTACCAGTGGATAAGAAAGTGTTCGTCGCCAACGCTTTAATTGTTCAATACCTTGTGCCTCGAATGCCATGGGTTTGCTATGCGTAAAATAAATAGGTCCACAGGCCATATATGAGGGACTCAGCGTATGAGCACGTGCCACTTCATAATAGCAATGCGTACTCACACCCAAATATAAACCTGATTGATAAATGGCATCAATATCCGCATCATGTAAATCTTCTTGGCCTAAATGCACGCCTGCGGCATTAAAGCGAATAGCCAACTGCCAATAATCATTAATAAATAATTTAGCTTGATAGTGTTTGGCGAGCGCCACACTCTGCTGAATTTGTTTTTCCAAATGATGTTCATCGGCTTGTTTAATTCGTAATTGAATACACTTAATTCCTTGGCTCAATAATTTTTCTACCCAGAAACTACTATCAACAATAGGATATAAATGGGTTTTACAAGGCTTAAAAGCGTATGGCAATTCGACTAACGGTTTGCTCGAAAGATAAGGAAGATCCGTTTGTTCTTCTGGCCATCCGCTATGAAAAAATTTCTGTGTTTGCTTTTCGATAGTCGCTTTACGCAAACCACGCTGCACATACATTCTGGCAATAACAATGGCATCCTTGAGCAAATAATTACGCACTAAACAAGCCGCAAGTGCCGTAGAAAAAATAGCTTTCTTGACAATGGCATGTTCAACTAAACGTGGAGTCGCTATCCAAAACGATTCCTCTTGATTACTCCAATAGTCTTGACAAAAGTCACCTTTTTTTAATTGGCTGGCATTGATTAACACACTTTTAGCCCCTAACGCTAACAAGTATTGTGCTGCTGTGGAAACGTCTTGATAGTTATTCAAAGTAAGTGGCAATAAGCTTTCAATTGCACTTATATTGCAAAGTAGAAGATCCGCATTAGGTAATAAATTGATCAGCTCGCCCAGGTTAGGCTGAGTACATTCTATTAGGCACTTACGCGCTATTGTCTCTGGAACATTAAAATTTTTTAACGTCTCTAAATCGACTCGGCCATTATCCTCTGGCATGTTTGAATCATTAAGGATTATTAGCTTTTTCATACTTTATTTTCTTGATGCCAAAATGGTGTATCAATTAATGAGGTACTGGGATGTGCAACATTTCTTTCTGGCATCATGCCAGCACAATAAGCCTCATGTCCTGCGATAATCCCATGCCGAAATGCTTGTGCCATGGCAACGGGTTGCTGCGCAAGTGCCACTGCCGTATTGAGTAATACGCCATCAAATCCTAACTCCATCACCTGCACTGCATCCGAAGGCTTACCAATACCTGCATCAACAATCAATGTAATATCAGGTAAACGCTTGCGTAAAGTGGCTAAAGCATAGGGATTTAATATACCCTTTCCCGATCCGATCGGCGCCGCCCAAGGCATTAAAATTTTACAACCGACATCCACAAGCTTTTGACAGATAACTAAATCATCGGTGCAATAAGGAAAAACCTCAAAACCTTGTTCAACTAAAATCTTTGCGGCTTTAATTAATCCGATGGGATCGGCTTGTAAATTATATTCATCACCGATGACTTCTAATTTTATCCAGGAGGTATTAAATAATTCGCGGCTTATTTCGGCGGTACGAATCGCGGTACTGGCATCCCCACATCCTGCAGTATTAGGTAACAGATGGCAATTTAAGTCTTTTATGGCCTGCCAAAAAGCTTCGCCGCCCATTGCTGAAGGTGCTTGGCGTTGAATCGCTAAGGTAATAATTTCTGCGCCAGAAGCCTGAATCGCGGCGGTCATGACCGCTAATGAGGGATAATGCGCGGTTCCTAATAACAAGCGACTCGTTAAGCTTTTTCCCATTAAATTCCACATCACTACCCCCCCTGCATGGGGATCAGAATATCAATACAATCATTGGGTTTTAATAGCGTCGTTGTAAAATCTCTACGTACCACTAAGTGGTTATTAATCGTTACAGCAACATACTCTTTAAGTTGATGATGTTGAACTAAAAAATCATACAAAGTTTTTCCAGTTTCAACAGTATGGCTTTTATTATTAAGAAAAACAGTGATCATAAGATTTCCAAAGTTCAGGATAATGAATATCTTGTTGTTTAGTTTTAAGGGCACGCAAAATCTCTGCAACTAATGCGGGCGCTATCAAGTAACCATGTCGATAGAGTCCATTCACGGCGATTAAACCCTCTTGATAATGGATACGCGGTAAATGCGACGCTAAAGTCGGCCGGCAATGGGTTTTTGTTTCTATAATCCGGGCTTCGGCAAAACCTGAATGGACATAATACGCCGCTGTTAATAACTCTAGGCTGGTACGCACTGAAATCGAACTATAATCCTCCGACTCCACTTCACTGGCACCAATGAGATAATTATGTTCCGGTCTTGGAACAATGTATAAGCTATAACGTGGATGTAAAAAACGGATCGGACGATGTAATTGCACTTCAGGGGCATATAAATGAATTAATTCGCCACGTACTGCACGTAAATCACTAAACACCGTACGCGCACCCATCCCTCGACAATCAAATACATAATCAAATGGATAGGTTTTGATCGGTGTCACTATCTGTCTAGATGTCAATGCTGTCACTGGATTGTTGAAAAAAAGTGAAAGATTTTGTGCTTGCAAATATTTTTTTAGACTGTTCATGACTGACTGACAATCTATTTGCGCCTCAGCGGGAAAATAATAGGCTGTTGCAAATTTATCAAGTCCAGGTTCAAGTTCCAGCAAGCGGTCTTTTGACAAATGCTGAAAATAATCCTTTGCTACCAATTTACGATTGAGTCGTTGAGAAAAATGCTGCCATTCGGCTTTATCTTGAGGATGATGAACAACAAGACAGCCGGCTTGTTGGAAATAAATGGATTTTGCTAATTGTTGGAGAATAGTAGGCCAATAATGTGTTACCGACTCTTGACCTAAGCGAGCAATCACAGGATCCGCTTTATCACACTCCGAAAAGGGAGTTAATAAACCCGCCGCCGTTGAGCTACAATTATTATCCGCTTGTTGTTCATCAAACAAGCTGACTTTCCAACCCGCATTATGTAAGGCAAGTGCCAATAAGCGGCCCATGATGCCCATTCCTACAATACCGGCTTGCATCATCATTCACTGGCTAGACAATTGGCAACCGCCGGTATTTCCGAATAAGGTGCTTTGGGTAAAAATTGATTAGTATAACAATCGGTTAGTGCAAAATCTTCATCAATAATATTTAAGTGCTTCGTATAGCGACCTACTTTATCCCAATCTCGCTCAACGTTGAGTAAATTACGCGAAAAAAATGGCAAGCTATGCATAAAGATCTTGTGATAGAGCGGTGTGCGCAATTGGGGTTTGGCTTGACATAAACATTCATAGGCTTCTTCAGGTTGCTCGGTAGTCAATGCGGCGCCACGTTGCGTTGCTCGCAAAAACGCTTGAATTAATTCTGGCTTTCCTAAGGTTTGTTCTGGAACGATGAATAGTACGGAACAAAAACAACAACAACCCAAACCGGCAAGTTGATCAATACGCAAAAAAACTGTTTCACCACGGAGATGTTCCAATTCAATTTTTTGGAAATTAACAAAACCCATACCGGTATCGATAATGTCACGACAAATTGCATCCGTCACATTCATACCGATACGTACAGTTTCATAGCTATTGGGATCAATCCCTGCAAGCTCGGCTAGATTATCAATAATTTTCTGCCCAAACTCGCCAATATAGCCCACACGTTTATTAACGATGTCGTGAAAATTTCGAATTCCACTGGATTTTAAGGCAATTAGGCCGGTAGGAGGTTCATCGAGTAGCGTGCCGATTGATCGAACTGGATAGCCTTTCGCTCGGGCTGCGACGGTATGGATCATCGCTTTCACACCAAAATCAACTGCACCTAAACCGACTAATTCTGTGACATCACTCGGATCATTAGGTTCAAGTATTGCCAATTTAATACCTTCTTGCGCATAAAAATTTAATTGCTGCGCGATAATAATTGGCGCATGATATGGATTAGTACTCCAATTAAGTAATAAGCTTACTCTAGATTTTAATACGGACATTGCCAAACCTCACTTTAATAAATAGAAAATGAAGATGGCAAAAGGTAAACACTCACATAGAAGTGCGAAATGATTTTTTTGAAGGCGATCCTTACGCTGATATGAATCAGTTCAAGTTCGACGGGTCATACTCTCAGCCGTTTCCGACACCCCGCGCCATCTAACTCGTTTAGTTTATAATAAATTTAACGGTTTGTCTTGGTACAAACCACTTTCAGTTTCTTCTAACACCACATGTCCAATAAATTTATCGCTATCCTTTTTGAAAAGAACTAAAGCGCTAAAAGGATTAGCATTATTCCAGTTGGCTACCCATGGCTCATGACGTGGGGCTAGTAATTTTATTTTCAAGATGCGTATCGATGGGCTAAATAACTGAAAACCGCTAGGATTGCCATGGCTTCGCCACCTTCGGGCCGACCAGGCCGGGTATTAACGTTGTATGCGTTAAAATCAAAGTGTAACCATGGGGTTTTTTCACTGATAAAACTACGTAAAAATAAAGCCGCTGTAATAGCCCCAGCAAATGGAGATGAACCACAATTATTCATATTAGCAAATTTACTATCAAGTAATTTTTGATAGGGCTTATATAAAGGTAAACGCCATACGGGATCTTGTTCTTGCTGACCATGACGAAAAATATCCTGTGCCAAGTGTTCTTGATCAGTAAAAAACGCACTGATTTCTGTTCCCACCGCCCCGCGTGCGGCACCGGTTAATGTCGCGAAATCGATCAATAAATCGGGGCATTCACTATCGGCTTCACACAATGCATCCGCCAGAATAAGCCGACCTTCAGCATCCGTATTTCCAACCTCCACTGTGAGACCATGCCGAGTCTGAATAATATCACCGGGTTTATAGGCATTACCTGAAATCAAATTTTCCACGGCAGGAATGAGTAAACGCAAACGTAAAGGTAACTGATAGGCCATGATCATTTCTGCCAAACCAATGGCGTTGGCTGCACCGCCCATATCCTTTTTCATCGAGAGCATATTGCTGCTGGATTTTAAATTATATCCACCTGAATCAAAGCAGACTCCTTTGCCCACCAGTGTAATTTTAGGATGTGTACTTTCTCCCCATCTTAAATCAACTAAGCGTGGCTCATGACAGCTGGCTTTACCGACAGTGTAAATAGCAGGATAGTTTGCGGTTAGCAAATCATTGCCGACTATTTGTGTCACAGTAGCATGATATTTTTTTCCGATCTGAAATACATTTTCTACCAATTCGGTAGGTGTCATCTCCTCGGCGGGTGTATTAATTAAATTGCGCACCCGATAAATGGCTTCGAGTTTTTTTATTAATTGAGTGTGTGTTTTATTCGAAATAAGTAATTGCGCTAAGGGTCGTATAGAAGTTTTATAGCGCGTAAACTCATAGGCACCCAAACCCCAAGCTAAAGCAATCTGATCCAATAATTTATCGTCATCTCTATCTACGAGATAATAATGTCCTTCGGGTAAGACGCAGGGAAGTAAACCAAATGTCCAAAAATCCTTCTCATCATTACAAATTAAAAGCACCTGTTGCAATTGCCCTTCTGTTCCAGGAAGTAAACTATAGCTTCCTGGATTAGGCATAAAATTATTTGCCTTTAACCATTGTCGTGTAACTTTAGTTTGTTCATTTAACCAGGTTGACCATTGCACCGGTAAAATAGACGTAATAGGAATCGATCGCGAGGATTTATGGATAAAACAATTAAACACTCAAAGCCTCCTTGGCTGAAACATAAGGCTTATTAAATACTTGGGCTATCGCTTGGTGAGTGATGCACCCACGTGAAATATTTAAACCATTACGTAAATTGACATTTTCGACTAATGCGTTATCAATCCCTTTATTAGCTAAAGCCAAAATATAAGGAAGCGTAGCATGTGTTAAAGCAAAGGTAGAAGTACGGGGGACCGCACCGGGCATATTACTCACACAATAATGAACAATGTCATCAACAATATAAGTCGGATCGGTATGTGTTGTCGGTCGACTGCTTGCAAAACACCCACCTTGATCTATAGCGACATCCACAACCACCGATCCAGGACGCATTTTTCTTAATAAGTCTCGTGTTACAATTTTTGGTGCTTCAGCACCTGGTACTAACACCGCACCTATTAATAAATCGGCCAATGGTACATACTTTTCTATTGCATCCTGTGTAGAGAAAATAGTATTCAGTTGACCACCAAATTGTCGATCGAGCTCTTTTAACTTAGTGACAGATTTATCTAATACCGTCACTTGAGCTTCTAAACCTAAAGCCATACGAATGGCATTACTTCCAACAACTCCTCCACCCAAAACAACCACACTGGCCGATGCCACACCCGGTACACCGGATAATAAAATACCTCGCCCACCCTGGGCTTTCTCTAAACAATGGACGCCGGCTTGTATCGACATACGCCCTGCTATTTCACTCATAGGCGCTAATAAAGGTAACCCCCCCTGCGCATCTGTTACTGTTTCATAGGCAATCGCTGTACAGTTTGAAGCTAATAACAATTCTGTTTGTCTTTTGTCAGCTGCTAAGTGTAGAAAAGTAAATAAAGTTTTTTCTTCATTTAAATAAGTACATTCGTGTGGTTGTGGTTCTTTCACTTTAAGGATTAAATTTCCTTGTTCAAAAACCTCTTCGGGTGTGTTAAGAATTAAAGCACCTGCTTCTTGATAATCATTATCTGAAATATCAACACCTATTCCCGCCTGGGTTTCAACAAATACTTGATGACCGTGTCCGGTCAATTCACGAACGATAGAAGGGACGATAGCCACTCGATATTCATGATTTTTAATCTCTTTAGGTACACCAATACGCATATTAACCCCCCAATTTAAAGGATATTGTCAGGATTTAGATTAGACATCACACAAAATACACAGGTTTTATAAAAAGTCCATTTTTGAGCATTAAACTTTTTTGATTTAAGTAGACGCGCATTATCAAGAAAGACTTTCTAATAATAAATAATGAAATTACTTATCATTGAAATTATTCAACATTAAATCATATAAATATTTTTTTTCCTTTTCATTTAATCCACCTTGTTTTCCTTGTTGCAATAATTTATCAATTTCAGTTTCTACCGCGGTTTTCTTAAAATATTTAAGTAGATCATGAAACTCAGCTTGTGCACCTGACTCTGGAATAGCAAGAGGATAATTTATCAATTGTTTAAGAGTTTTATACTGGGACTCATCTTGTCGACAATATTCAAGTAACATTGCACTCGTTAACTCAGATTTTTGTTTGAGTAACTCAAATAATTTAATTAATAAAGCACTGCCAGGTAATTCTAACGTACGCAAAGCATCGCATTGACTGACTGAGAGCGATTGAATAATTTGAGGAAATTGTACTAATAAGGCAATTGCCAATCGCATCGGTGAAGAGCGATTAATTCTACTAGATTTATTTATTTTTTTCTGTAGCGTTTTAATTGAAGGAGTTTTATGGCTATGAATCACTTTTTTTAAGGTCATAACATCCATATTGACTAAAGCCGCAAGCTGTTCAAACAATTTATGCTGCATAATACCGGCTGCAACTTTTCCAATCAGTGGAGCGGCTAATTTTGCTAGGCGAGCTTTGCCTTCTAATTGATTGATATCCACTTGTGCTAACAAATAATTAAATAAAAACTCAGCTAGGGATTGTGCTTGTTGCAAATAAGTCACAAATTCAGTTCGCCCTTTCTTTTGTATTAACGAATCAGGGTCTTCGCCATTAGGTAATAATAAAAAACGGAATATATAACCGTCGGTTAATAGATCTAAGCTCTGTTCAAGCACACGCCATGCGGCCTTTTGTCCGGCCATATCACCATCAAAACAAAAAATTATTTCCTGTGTACAACTCATTAATCGACTTATTTGATCTCGATTGGTTGCCGTACCTAAGGTAGCAACAGCAAAAGGAAGATCGGCTTGAAATAATGCCAAAACATCCATATAACCTTCAACGACCAAGACTCGTTCAAGTTGACGATTTTGCTGTAATGTCTCATAAAGTCCATAGAGCTCTTTACCTTTACGAAAAAGTGGTGTCTCAGGTGAATTCAAATACTTAGGTTCTTGTTCTGATAAAGCACGACCACCCAGTCCGATAACACGCCCTCTTCTATCCCGAATAGGAAACAAAACTCGATCCCGAAAACGATCATAATAACCTTGACCTTCTGATTTTTTGACTAATAAACCGGCTGCAAATAAATTTTCTGTATCTTTAAACGTTTTGAGCAATGTATCCCAAGCAGCAGGCGCGTACCCTAAATTAAATTTCTTAGCTATCTCGCCGGAAAGTCCTCGTTGCTTTAGATAATTAATAGCCAATGTATTTTGTCGTAGTTCTTTAGCATAAAACTGCGTGACTTTTTCTAATACATCATAAAGATGCGTAGAACCTCTATAAACCTCCTGATGTCTTATAGGTTGTGGAATTTCCATACCGATTTGTTCTGCAAGTAAACTCACTGCTTCTATAAAGCTGAGTTTTTCATATTCCATTAAAAAACTAAACGCATTTCCACCGACAGAACATCCAAAACAATAGTAAAATTGTTTCTCGGGTGTCACAGTGAAAGAAGGTGTTTTTTCGGAATGAAAAGGACAACAGGCAATATAATTTTTGCCTTTTTTTCGCAACGGAACACGCGCATCAATAAGCTGTACAATATCAACGCGCGCTAAAAGTTCATTAATAAATTCTTGTGGGATAGGTATTAGCGACATACATTCCTGAGATACAAGTAGACAGCTTAAATAAGCTAAGACAGCCAATCCGTGTTTTTGCAGAAATTAAATAAATCTTTAAACCAAACGCGCTTTGATTTTTGCGCTAACCTGTGTCATGTCTGCCCGACCTTGTAATCTTGCTTTCAATTCAGCCATGACCTTCCCCATGTCTTTAACTGAAGTAGCGCCTACTTGGGTGATAACCTCAGATAGTATGCGATCAATATCCGCCTCACTTAAAGGCTCCGGTAAGTAAGCTTGAATAATCTTAACTTCTAAACGTTCTTGATCCGCTAAATCCTTTCGCTTAGCCTTGTCATATTGGGCCATGGAATCGCGACGTTGTTTAATCATTTTATCCAGGATTTGTGTAATACAGATATCATCTGCCTCAATGCGTTTATCTACTTCAACCTGCTTTATCGCTGCCAAAATAAGCCGTATCACACTCAAGCGTGACTTATCTTGTGCTCGAAGAGCGTTCTTCATATCTTCCTGAATTTGCTGTTTGAGAGTACGCGTCATAATTTTAATGCTTACGCTTCGTTTTTACGATAAAGCAAGGATTATCACGCATCAGACGCTTACGACAACGTTTAACAGCTGCAGCAAAACGACGCTTACGGGCCTCTGTTGGTTTCTCGTAATATTCACGGCGACGAACTTCAGCAAAAATACCTGATTTTTCACAAGCACGCTTATAGCGACGGATAGCCGACTCGAGTGTTTCGCTGGTTTTAAGTATTACGCCGGGCATGTAGTGCTCTTCCTCAATTAAAGTTAAAATAGGAACTAATTCTAACCATCAATCCATAAAAATGCAAAGTTTCTATTCAAAACCAACTGATTTCAATCCGAAAAGCATCCATTGTGTATTAGGGATTGAAACCTCCTGTGACGAAACCGGTATTGCGCTCTATCATGGCCAAAAAGGCCTCATTGCACACGCTCTGTATAGCCAAATTGAGTTACACAAGCCATATGGCGGCGTCGTTCCAGAACTCGCATCACGCGACCATATACTTAAAATACTGCCATTACTTAAGCAAACACTTGCTAACGCCCACCTCACGCTTTCGGCCATTGATGGGATCACCTATTGCGCAGGCCCAGGCTTAGCCGGGGCATTATTGGTCGGAGCCGCTTTTGGCCGTAGTTTAGGTTGGGCGCTTGGCCTACCGACATTAGGCGTCCATCATATGGAAGCCCATTTGCTTGCACCTATGTTAGAAGAATCTACCCCAGAATTTCCCTTCGTGGCGCTCTTAGTCTCAGGGGGGCATACACTACTGGCTCGGGTTAATGGTTTAGGCGATTACAAGATATTAGGTGTCAGTTTAGATGACGCTGCAGGTGAAGCCTTTGATAAAACAGCTCAATTATTAGGCTTAAATTATCCCGGAGGACCGGCTATCGCCGCATTAGCCGAGAAGGGGAGACCTAAACAATTCCGCTTCCCACGCCCTATGATGAATAGACCTGGTTGCGATTTTAGCTTCAGCGGCTTGAAAACATTTGTGAGTAACACACTAAAAAACAGTGATAAAAATGAACAAACGAAAGCCGATATTGCCTGTGAGTTTCAAGCGGCAATAATCGATACTTTAGCGCGCAAAACGGTACGCGCTTTAAAACAAACTGGCCTACGCCGTTTAGTGGTCGCAGGAGGGGTAGCCGCCAACACGAGCCTCCGAAAAGAGTTTGCCTACATGGCTTGCAAGCACAACATAACACTTTATTATCCAAGACCCCGCTTTTGTACAGATAATGGTGCGATGATTGCTTATTTAGGGTATCGACGTTTGAGTTTAGGTCAAAGTGATAATCAAGGCATAAAAACTATTGTACGTTATCCTTTAGATGAATTGAATTAAAGCGATTACTTTAAATTTAACACGCATTTTGTCAACCGGAATCTTCTAGAACCTAAGCACAACAATCGAATCAACTACGGAAAGGAGGAAAAAACGTTAAAGAGGTGTTAATTAAATGAAGCAAGGCTTCTTCTTCATTATTGAGCTTAGCGCAAAATAAAAGTATTTTTCTTAAGCTACTTTTACTACTGGCATCATAGTTAAATATTAAACCTAATTCTTTTAATTTTTTATAAATACTGCAAATAGTTATATTATCAGGTAATTCATTTGTATTATAAATTATCAAAAATTTATTAACGGAATCTTTATAATTTCGATTCCAAGCACCCGAGAAAAATCGACATATCATTCCCTGCCAACCACTACCTTTAGAATAATCTTTTAATAAATTGATACAAGTTTTTACGGGATTCTGCTCATAAAATCTAAGATAATTGGCATAATCAGAAATATCTTCTTTATCTAATCCCCGACCTGGCATTTTTTCTAAAGTAGCCCATTCCTTGAGTTGCTTTTTTTCTTCAAGTGTTAAACTACCTTTCAATAGGTAGGCTAATATCATATTGATTTCATAAAGCAAAAAACTGAGATCGACCTTGTTTTCTTTAAAAAATTCAATACAAGCTTTTATGTGCTGCCAATAATCTTTAAAAGATTCCGATGTGTTTTCGGTATTAGCACCAAACTTAGGCGCTTGATTATCTACAGATTCAGATAAAGTATTTGCTTGACCTATAACCTCAATCTTTTTTGTCGTTTTATTTTCTGTAACTTTTTTTACCGTTTTATTTATTTCGACACAATTAAATAATTTAATTAGATTTAGTTTAAGAAATTCTTTTTTATCATAAGGATCTGTTGTAAAACTTTTATCTTTTTTTATTAAAATTTCATCATCGATAATACAAAAAATCTCAATGAGTTTATCAAACAAGGTCAACTGTTTTTTTGCTAGTTTTTTGGCGCCAGGAAAACGAGTTTCATTCAAATAATATTCTGCATCTTGTATTTTACCACGAATTGTAATATGGCAACCCGAAAGAACGCTAATAAATGGAAAATTGTCATCCGGAACGACGACTTTAGTCCCACTTAAATCCAGATGTAAATTTTTCAACGCAAATAGCGATATGGCTATATTGTTTTGAGGGACCTCGAAAAAGGGATTATAAACAGAAATATATTCTACTTGTCCTGCTAAAATTTTTGAGCGGGGAACTCCATCGATATTTTTCTTTACTTTTATATTTCCAATTTGTATACATCCCAATGCTTTAAGCAGCGTTCCTTGAGCCATTTTATATAAATTCTTAGCGGAACTGTTTGGTATAGAGACAAGAAAAATTTCATTATCATAAGTCACTCCAAATTCAACCGCACCCATTCCTGTACCTTGCCCCATAGGAAAAACAGAGAGTAGCGTAGATTTCATTGCCTTTTTAAATAAGGGTACTTGAGTTTTCTCTTCAAAACAGACTAAACCTAAACCTAAACTTAAATTATCTTCCTCAAGTTTTTTACCATAAACAAGTTGGTTGTCTTTTCTAATATTATCTAAATCAGACAAATAATCTTTTATTGATTGTGTGTTTTGATTCGCTTGCGAGCTATCTTGAGTCGCAGCATCAAGTATCGCGAGTTTATCCTTAGCTTCAGGTGTTTTTAAATCTAAATATCCAGATTTTTCACGCTCTTCTTGTACTAATTTTTCTCTATTTTTTTTTTCAACTCCGACGCATGACAAGCTGCCTTTAATTTTCTTTTTGCGTAATCTATTTTTTCTATTTCTTTTTTAGGCAGCAAAATATCCGTTATATATTCTTGGAAAGGATCCAAGACTGTCTTTGCAGAAGAAGGAATATTTTTAAGCTTGATTGGCATGCGTAATTCCTTTTAATTCTTAATAAATTTCTTTATTTATTTAATATAACATAAAACTATTTTACTAAAAAGTTTTTACAAAAAAATTATTATTAAAAATCTAAAAATATTTTCTATTTCAATTTAGTTAAGTTTATTTTTGGTTCTTTCCCTCGAATTAAACGTTGAATATTTGAAAAATGACATGCTATTAATAGTATAGTCATTAAAAAGACAGGCAAATAAACCGGTAAAGGATAAACAAAAAAAACATAAGAAAAAGTCACGATGGCTGCCGATATAGACGCCACCGAAATATAACGAAATAAGGCTAACACAATACCCCAACTCGATATTCCTATTAAACCTAAAGGCCATGCTAAAGCAATTAATCCACCCAATGCTGTTGCTACGCCTTTTCCGCCGCGAAAACTAAAAAAAATAGGGTACAAATGACCTATAAAAGCAAAAAAAGCGATCCAAGCCAAATAAGCAAGAGGTAAACCGAATAATTTAGCTAACATCACTGGGATCCATCCTTTGAGGACATCGCCCAATAAAACAACTATCGCTAATTTTTTTCCGCCTATCCTAAGAATATTACTAGCCCCTGGGTTTCCTGAACCTTGCGTACGAGGGTCAGGCAGTCCCGTGCATTTACTCACGATAATTGCACTAGACAAAGAACCCAACAAATAAGCCAGTAAGATAAAAACAAAGAGTAGTAACATAAATTTTCTCAGCTAACACTTTTTTAAAATATTCGCATCTTGAATAGCGGCCACGGT
>Ga0222713_10001479_pt1 | contig 26248 bp, 23 predicted proteins | sample C33_649DmetaG_FD_165061 | JGI IMG/M metagenome (GOLD analysis project Ga0222713, IMG submission 165061) | Estuarine water microbial communities from San Francisco Bay, California, United States - C33_649D | ecosystem: Environmental > Aquatic > Marine > Unclassified | place: USA: California... | reverse complement strand
GATCGTTGATTCGCCCGATAACGAGAACTCTGGCTTTGCCCTCGAGCCACCTTCCGGTGGAGCAAGCGCAAGAGTCATTCGCATGCCGGGAATTCCCGCTGGCGCGGATCCTGACAGCACATGGCTGCGCGTCGCTGGCGACGACGACACCACGCCCGGAATGCACGCAACCGACACCCTTGATCTCATGGTTGTTCTCGAAGGTTCCGTCGTTATGGGGCTCGAAGATGGCGAACGAATCATCGGGCCAGGTGAGTTCGTCATCCAACGCGGCACGCCGCACCGCTGGCGTCCGGCCGATGAGCATGGTTGGACCTACTTCGTCACAATGCTCCGACCCGATGTCGATGCAACCGCGATCGCTGGAAATGTGAAGCCCGCGGCGGTTGGCGACAAACCGATACGCCGCGTTGTGACCGGTTCTCCAGTTGTCGATGGCGGCGCGGTGGATGCGGTGTCATCACCTACGACAACGATGACTGACCTATGGCACACCGGAGGTCCACTGCAATCGGTCGACCAAGGTGGCGACCCTGACGGGCCTTGGTCGCTTGTTCCACCCGCAGGTGGTTTGTGGTTCCGCCTTGTGGAACTCACACCTGCGCCTCCGATTGAACAGGGTTGGCACGTCACTCCCACCGTAGACATCGATGTCGTGTTGCGTGGACGTGTGTTGCTCGAACTTCCCGACGGCGTGCAGACCGAACTTGGACCTGGCGATGTCGTGATCCAACGGGGCACGAACCATCGCTGGACAGCGATCGGCACAGAAACGTTTGCAATGGCATCAGTGATGATCGACGCCGTTGAACTCACGACATCGTGACCAAAGTCCCGACAACTCCCAGCTGTTGAGTCCGTAGGCTGACGACATGACCACGATTCCCGCTGCGTTCATTGGCCACGGAAGTCCGATGAACACACTTGAGGTCAATCGTTACACCACTGCGTGGCGGGAGTTCGGTGCCTCGATTCCGCGGCCACGAGCCATTCTTTGTGTGTCAGCGCATTGGTACGTAAACGCAACGGTTGTGACCGCGATGGAAACGCCGCGCACGATTCATGATTTCTACGGGTTCCCGCAGGAACTCTTCGACGTCGAGTATCCCGCTCCCGGATCACCAGCAATTGCGCAAGAAGTCGTCGACGCGCTCGCGCCGACTTGGTGCGGGCTCGATACCGACAGTTGGGGCCTCGATCACGGAACCTGGTCGGTCCTTACCCACCTTTGGCCGTCTGCCGATATCCCCGTGCTTCAGCTTTCTGTCGATGCGCAGAAGTCAATCGACGAACACATCGAGATTGGGCGGTCACTTGAGCCGCTTCGTCATGACGGAGTGCTCATTCTCGGCAGCGGAAATGTTGTGCACAACCTCGGCATGATCGACTGGTCAAACACCGATGGCGGCGCCGATTGGGCTCATGTGTTCGATGACGCGACTCGCAACATCATGAACAGCGATCCAGCACGACTTCGCGAGGTTCTTTCACTCTCCGAAGCGCAGGCAGCGGTTCCGACGCCAGATCATTTCTTGCCGCTCGCATATATCGCTGGTGTTGCTGATGCTGTCGGCCGTTCGGCACGAACACTGCTCGATGGCTATGCCTACGGATCGCTGTCGATGACGTCCTACGTTGTCGATTAGCGCGCGGAGTGAGGCTTCCTAGGGCAACACGATCGAAAACAACGGATCGGGTGGGTCAAGCAAGCCCCGGATTGACTCCACCACGCTGAGGTCGCCTTCGGCGGTTACAACGCCCTGTTCAATAAGCGACTCAAGCGTTACGAGACCGACCATAAGCAGAAGTAATTGCGAACGAGGAATGGTGACCGACAGAACCGCGTCATCAACATGTCGATTCGCTGCATTCGACAACACGCCGTTTTCGAGTCGAACCAGATGACGTTCACCGGTTTCCGTAATCGTCCAGTTAATGGCAAAGCGCAGCCCTGCAGCCTTCATGCCGTCGATACGAATGGCGATTGCGTCGAACACCTGCGTCACCGAAATATGCGCCATGAGCGCGAGCGCGTTCTGTCCTCCAGCTCCAACGACTTCGTTTCCAAGAAGTTCCTGCGCGCCAGTGAGGAAGAAATTGCGCCACGTCGCGTTCTCTTGCGCGTACCCCATCTGCCTGTAGGTGCGAGCGAGAAGTTCACGTGCCGCCATGTTCGTCGGATCAGCGAAGACCACGTGGTTCACCACTTCAGCAACCCAGCGGTAATCGCCTTCGTCGAAACTCTGCTGTGCCTTTTCGACTACCGCATTTGCCCCACCCATGAACTCGACATAGCGAACAGCCTGTTCTTCCGGCGGATGAGGCCAAAGGTGGGCTGGATTTCCATCGAACCAGCCCATGTAGCGCTGGTAGACCGCTTTGACGTTATGGCTGACCGAGCCGTAGTAGCCGCGGCAGTGCCACGACGTTGCAAGTGTTGGTGGAAGTTCGATCATCTCGGCGATCTCGGCACCAGTGAAACCTCGATTGAGATATCGCAGCGTCTGATCGTTCAGATACGCGTAGAGATCCCGCTGCTTGGAGAGGTAATCGACGATGTTGTCGGTTCCCCATGTCGGCCAATGGTGCGAGGCAAATGAGACCTCGCTACCAACGGCGAACAGTGCGATGGTTTCATCGAGGAACCCCGCCCAAGCATGGGCATCGCGCACGAGTGCGCCACGCAATGTCACGACGTTGTGCAGATTATGCGTTGCGTTTTCTGCCATACACAGCGCGCGAAAATCCGGGAAATAGAAATTCATTTCGGCAGGAGCTTCGGTGCCGGGTGTCATCTGAAAAACGATGCGAACACCGTCAAGAACGAGTTCCTGACCAGTCGTGGTGATGTCAATGGTTGGCGGAAGCAAAGAAAGCGTGCCATTTGATGGCGCAGGCCCAAGGCCACATGTCATCTGACCCTCAGGGCCACGCGGCAGAAGCGACCCGTACATATAGGTCGCCCGACGAGTCATCGCTGTTCCCGCCTGAAGATTTTCACTCACTGCATGTTCAAGGAAATGTTCCGGAGCAACAATCGGAATGTCACCCGCATCACCATTGGGAACTACTCCCCCGGCGCCACCGAAGTGATCAATATGACTGTGGGTATAGATGAGTGCAGTTACGGGACGATCGCCTCTCACTGACCGATAGAGCGCAAGCGCAGCAGCCGCGTTCTCACACGACACCAACGGATCAATAACGATGACGCCTTCGTCGCCCTCGACCATCGTCATGCTTGAAAGATCAAGGCCACGCACCTGATAGATGCCTGGAACAACCTCGAAGAGTCCATGGATGAGATTGAGTTGCGCTTGTCGCCAAAGACTCGGATTCACCGTTGCTGGTGCTTCACCGGAAGTGTCGCCGTACAAGCCGAGGTCCCAGATCACTCGACCGTCGGTCGATTCGATCAGCGTGTCATCAAGCGCAGCAAGGAAACCGCGTTGTGCATCGACGAAGTCCTGCTCATTGTCGAACGGCAGATCCATCGTGACCGCGTGTTGGTGCGCCGCTGTGTGTTCAGTGACCGACATGGTTCAACCCCGATAAGCGAAATCGTCGAGAAGACCCTTCGACCGTAGCCCGAGTTGACTCAACTCATAAGGGGATCTTGGGCAAGCGGCAACTCAAACCAGAACGTCGATCCGAGACCCATGACTGATTGCACGCCATAGGTGCCGTGGTAGCTCGAAATAATCGAGGCAACAATTGCGAGACCCAAGCCATTGCCGCCCGCAGTTCGAGCTCTTCCTGAATCGGCTCGGTAGAAGCGGTCGAACAGTCGAGGCAAGTCAGCCTCAGCAATTCCTGCACCACGGTCCATCACCTCGACGCGAGCCCGATCATTGACTGCTGCAGCTCGCAAAATGATTTCGGCAGATTCGTCGGTGTAACGAAGCGCGTTGGTCGTGTACGCAGTCACTGCTTGAATCAGATGATCCCGATGAATCATCGCTGTCACTGGCGTTGAACATTCGACAGTGACGGGCCGCCCTGGCTGCACCACCGCAATGTCGGATGCAAGATCGCGAAGCACCCCACCGAGTTCAACTGGTTCAGGTTCACTCGCGCCGCGTTCATCAAGTTTCGCGAGCAAAAGTAGGTCGTCAACGATTCGACTCATACGAGCCGCTTCATGGCCCATTCGACGCATAGCGTCGTCGAGTTCTTCCTTCTCCGTAAACCCACCCGCTTCGTAGAGTGCCGTATAGCCCCGCAGCGTGGTGAGTGGAGTGCGCAACTCATGTGAGGCGTCGGAAACGAACCGACGAAGGCGAGCTTCGGTTTCCTGCGTTGTGTCGATCATCGTGTTGATCGCTTGACCGAGCCGTGCTGCTTCCGTTCCAGCTGCAGGAATATCGATACGGGCATCAAGTGAGCCTGCCGTGATGGCATCGGCAGCTTCGGTCATCTTTCTGATCGGGCGAATCCCCAAGCGGAACACCCACAACACGACAATGCCCATCACGAGCAGAACGATCGCCGACGCGATCGCTTCGGTCGCCATCAGTCTTCGCACTGCCTGTTCGGTCTTCACGAGAGAAAGACCAGTGACCGCCGTTGTTCCGTCAGAAAGCTTCGACTCAACAATTCGAATCCGACCGGTCGTGCCCGAACTGGTTCGGACAGTGACGGGTTGGCCAAGTTCCGGCTCGGCAGGGAGATCAGGAACCAACTCGGGGTCACTAAGTGGAGCGACGAATGTTTGAAGCGAGCCATCGGCATTGATTCGGCCGAGATAGAACTCGGAAAAGTCACTCCGAAGTGCCGCTTGCATATTTGGCCGATTCGTCGACGCAGCGATTCGAGCGATGATTCCACCGGGCGCTGCTGTCAATGTTTCAAGCTGCTGGTCGACCTGTCGCATCAAATACGAACGCTGCACAAGCGTGACAACGATGCTGCTTCCAACGAGAAGTATGAACATCGCAACGAATGCGGCGATGAGCCGAGTGCGAAGCGTCATCCGGGTTCTCGGATGCTGTAGCCAATGCCGCGCACGGTATGGATCAATTTCGGTTCCTCGTTGTCGACCTTCTTCCGAAGATTCGACATGAACGATTCGATAATCGACGATTCACCGTCGAAGTCGTACTGCCATACATGATCAAGAATCTGTGCCCGGCTCACTGCACGCCCCGCATTCGAAGCAAGACAAAACAGCAACCGATATTCAGTGGCCGAAAGAAACACCTCGGTTTCACCCCGCCATACTCGATGGGCATCGTTATCAATCACAAGATCATGAATTTGGATGCGCGAAGAAAGCGGAGACGAGCCTCGACGGCGCAACTGGACCTGCACACGGGCCACGAGTTCCTCAAGAACAAACGGCTTGACAATGTAATCGTCGCCACCGGCCATAAGCCCACGCACTTTGTCATCAGTGTCATCGCGTGCAGTGAGAAACAACACCGGGGCAGAGCATCCGGCATTGCGAATGCGCCGCAACACCTCAAATCCGTCGAAGTCAGGCAACATCACATCTAGAACGATGACATCGGGCGCAAACTTTTCAGCGGCATCAACTGCCTCTCGGCCCGTTGCTGCGACTCGCAGTTCACAACCATCGAGTTTTAGAGCAGATGCCACGAGGAAGGAAATGTTCTCCTCGTCATCGACGACAAGCACCTTGGGTTTTGTTGTCATGTGCGAAGCCTGACGTTCTCGTCTGCGTCGAACCTCAAGAGAACCTTGAGATTGCCTTGAAAAGGAATGATCCAGCAGATCTCAAGGGTACGTTGGCCATCACTTGAGGTCCGTTCGCCATGGTGGTGATGTCTCGACGGGTCCACCGTCACCGCACCCCCAAAAGAAGACAAAGAGGTCACTCATGACGTCCACCAAACTCCGCACACTCGTCGCTGTTGGCGCACTTGGCGCCACTGCTCTGACCGGCGTATTCGCCGCCAGCGCGGCCGGCGCACTCGGCACTGGCTCGGGAGCCGGATCCAGCCGACTCACTGCTGAGCAGAAAACATGCATGGCGAGCCAAGGCGTCACCCGCCCCGAAGGCAAGCCGACTGCTGAACAGCGTCAGGCCATTGTCGAGGCTGCAACCAACTGCGGAATCACGCTTCCTGCAGGCAAAGGCCGATTCGCCCAACGTGCTGCGCAGCTCACCCAAGAACAGCGCGACTGCCTCATTAGTAATGGCGTTTCCAAGCCCGACCACAAGCTCAGTGCCGAAGAACGCGCCGCGTTCAAGACGCAACTGAAGGCTGCTGCACAAACCTGCGGCATCCAGCGCGCTGGCGCACCTTCCAATTAATCCAAAGCCACAGAATTGTGAGAACGGCGCCCCTCGTGGGGCGCCGTTTGCGTTCTGACTTAATCGAGCGTCGGTGGAACCGGAACACGCAACGCCTGCATGTCTTCGTGACGAGCACGAATTTGATCGTGATAACTCGGCTGCGTTGGGATCCAGAACTGCTCTGCTTCGACGGCATCGAAGACAAGGTCCGCAACTTCGTTTGGGTCCATTCCTGCAGCGGTGGACTCAGCCAACATCGCTTCGACGAACTCGGCATCTGGAGTCGCTTCACGATCGCGATCAACCCAGCGTTCTTGGCGGTTGCGACCTGAGGTTCCGATGTTCGTATTGATAAGGCTCGGAACAAGGACTGAGGCGGCCACGTTTTTGCCGGTAGTTCGAAGATCTTGTGCGAGACAGTCGGTGAGACCAACGGCCGCGAACTTCGATGTGAAGTACGGACCGGAGTAGGCGCCAGTCACAAGCCCGCCCATCGAAGCGGTATTCACGATGTGACCAGGTGTCTCGGATTCAAGCATCCGCGGCACAAATGCTCGGACTGCATGAATGAGTCCATCAACATTCACGCCCATAACCCAACGCCAGTCAGCCATCGAGCGTTCCCACATAAGACCGCCGCTAAAAACCCCGGCGTTGTTGCACAGCAGATTGACTTGCCCAAACTCGAAGTACGCCGCGTCGGCAAGGCGTTGCACATCGTCCTCAACCGAAACATCGGTGCGAACGCCAATCGCCTGAGCGCCAATCTGACCGAGCGCAGCAACCGTGTCATCCAAACGGGGTTGTTCGATATCAGCCGCAACAACACGCATTCCGGAGTGCGCGGCTTTCTCAGCAATCGCACGCCCAATGCCGCTTCCGGCTCCGGTGACGACAGCGACCATTCCCGCTTGAATCTTCATTGTTTCCTACTTGTCTTGATCAAGTTTGAAGACGCGCAATGCGTTTTCACGCAGAAACTTCGGCCACACGTTGTCGTTGAACGGAACGTTCGGCATGTCAGAGAACTGACGCTCAAGCGAAAGTCCAGCGGGGAAATAGCCGCAGTACATGATCTTGTCACTGCCTCGAGTGTTCGCGTACTTGATGATGTCTTTTGGATAATGCTTCGGGGCAAACGCGCTGGTCATGTAGTGCAAGCCCGGCCACTTGAGCATGAGCTTCACTGCGAGTTCCGTCCATGGTTCGCCACCGTGCATCATCACCATCGTGAGTTCGGGGAAGTCATAAAGCACTTCATCAAACTGTTCAACGTGCTGTGGCCAACTTGGCATGCGTGGGCCAACGATGCCGCCGTTGATGCAGATCGGAATGTCGAGTTCACAGCACGTTGCGTAGATCGGGTACATCTTCTTGTCGCCAACGCCGACCTGCGGAACCATGCCGCTAGGAAACGTCATTGCCGCAACGATGTTGTTCTCGGCCTTGAGGCGCTTCAGATTTCGAACGGTTTCCATTCCCTTATTGGGATCGGCTTGTGCACACAGGTGGAAACGACCCGGATGTTCGGCCTTGGCACGAATGGAGTGTTCGTTCACACCGGTCATGCATTGTTCGATATTGAATGCGTCCATCTTTTCGACGATCCACGCCACGACATCGGTATCGGGCGAAACGACATCGGGGACGTCTTTGAACATGTACTGAGCAGGGAACTCAAACTCCTGAAGAGACTGCTTGTCTTTCAGATTGGCCTTGAAGAAGTCGTACGCGGACTTCTTCTCTTCGATGCTCGTGAACGGGAATCCCATACCGAGATCCACGATGCCGATATCTGTCGGCATACCCATGATTTGTCCCCCTGCGGCGGTGCGCCGATCCGATGATCTGGCAGTCGCTTGAGTGTAGGACGATGAAGACTTCGGCTTCACCAAGACCGTGTCATCGGCCTACCGTTGGGCAATGGCGAAAGCGAACTTCGACCCAGTGCTCTCGCTCATTATCGGGGCGCATGCAACGAAAGGGTCGACTGCTCTCGTCGGGGTGACAGGCGGTGTCGCCGTCGGAAAGAGCACGTTCAGTTCAGCCATTGCCGAGGCACTTTCAGAAGACACCGGCCTCGAAGTTGCCGTCATCGCCAGCGATGGGTTTCTGCATTCAAATGCTGTGCTGGCCGCAAAGGGCCTCACCGACCGAAAGGGCTTTCCCGAGAGTTACGACGCCGCAGCGATCTCGGCATTTCTTGGCGATGCCCGATCCTCGAAGCCAACGTCGGTCCCGGTTTATGACCACCACATTTACGACATCGTCGACGATGTCATGGAAGTTCCCGCAGTCGATGTGTTGATTTTCGAAGGTGTGAATGCGTTGCAGTTCCACGAAAAGTTCGACATCAGCATCTATTTGCATGCTGATGAACCGGTAATGCGCCAGTGGTTCATCCAACGCACCAGCAACTTTCGCGATGCCGCTCGCACGACCTATTCGCCGTTTTTCGATCCGTGGGTCGATGTTCCCGAAGAGCTCTTCCTTGAGATGGTGAACGTCGCGTGGGAAACGGTGAACCTCCCCAATCTCGTCGACTACATCGAGCCCACCCGACCACTGGCTCATGCGGTGATTGAGTGGGAGGCTGATCACGAAATTCGTTCGATAGTCATCCAGGAGTTCACATGAGTGAAATTGATCTCATCCAACTCGCGACGCCTGGATTCTTCGCGGCGATGGGCCTTGAAAAGGTTGCCCTCGACCGCCAAGCCGCAGCGGGCAACGACTCCGCCATTGGTTTTGAAAAACGCGACTCCATCGCCAGCCTTGTGATGGGAACAGCAAGCCTCTATGTGCCGCTTGCCCTTCATGCACTCCTCTCCCCCGTTGCTCCCGGCAAGGGCAAGGGCAAGTACCGCAAAGTTCTTGTAGGGACAGCTGTTGGTGCCGCTGCACTCACCACGGTTGCCGACGCACTCGCAAAACGCGAGGACGATTCAACGCTCACTCGTTTCGCACGACGCATTCGTCCCTCGGCTGGCGTTGCTGCTGTTGCCGCTGGAGTCGTCACCGGTTCCACAACGTGGGCCGCACGCACGTCAGCAAAGCGACTATGGGATTCCGGCGGCGCAAAGCGCGATCTCGGCGCAGGAATTGCCGTAACTGCCGGCGCACTCCTCGCCTGGGATTTCATTTACTACTGGAATCACCGCATTCAGCACGAAAGCCGTTGGTTGTGGGCGATCCATGTTGTTCACCATTCAAGTGAGCACTACAACCTCACGACTGCGCTTCGTCAACCCGTCGCTGATGTCTTTGGAATGTTTGTTCCCTATGGGCTCATGGCATGGCTCGGGTTCCGTCCACGAGTGATCGAAAACGCACGAGCGATCAACCTCATCTACCAATTTTGGATTCACACCGAAGCAATCAATCGCCTCGGTGTTGCCGAGGAAATTCTTAATACGCCTTCCCATCACCGGGTCCATCACGGCGTGCAGCAGGAGTATCTCGACAAAAATCATGGCGGGATCCTCATTCTTTGGGACCGACTCTTTGGCACCTTCCAGCGTGAAGGTGAACGGGTTCGCTATGGACTCACCAATAACATCCGAACATTCAACCCCGTGCGAATTGCAACGCATGAATACGCCGACATCATTCGTGACATCGCAAAATCATCGAGTTGGCGAGAGCGCCTCGGTCACGTTTTCGCACATCCCGGTTGGGGGAAGAAACGCAGATATGGCAACGGGGAGCAACCGCTCGCTCTTGCGTCCTGAATTCACTTCGCTTTTATTGGAAGAATCACTCGGAACGTTGATCCGATTCCAAGCGTGGAATCGACTTCGAGTCGTCCGTGGTGCTGATCGACGATTTTCTTGCTAATTGCGAGCCCAAGACCCGTCCCCCCAACGCGCCGGGAGGCCGATGAGTCGTCTTGCCAGAACGGCTCAAAGAGTTTGGAAAGTGATTCCTCGGGGATTCCCTCTCCCCAATCAACCACCGAAAACACCAGGCGATCGTGATGCGCGATTTCACATCTCAGTGTCACGGTTGTTCCGAAACCGGCGAACTTGATGGCGTTTCCCAAAAGATTGACGAGAACTTGGACAATTCGCTCCGGATCGCAGTCAAGTTTCATTCCCGTTTCAAACCGATCTTCACGAACGAGTTCGATTCCGGACTTTTGTGCATTGCCAGCAACAGCCGATAGTGAAACTTCCATGATGTCTTCAACTGATGCTGAAGAGATCACCAAGTCGATCACTCCCGATTCCATTTTTTCAAGATCAAGAAGATCGTCAACAAGAGAAACCAATCGAGCCGAATTCGACGTGGCGACGCGCACAACGTCTCGGGCCTCATCGGAAAGGTCGCCGACAATGCCGTCTTCGAGAAGTCCAAGTGACGCCATGATTGATGTCAGTGGTGTGCGTAACTCATGCGATACCGTGGCAACGAAATCGTCTTTCAGTGCCTGCACTTCATTGAGGCGTCGAAGCTCAGTGTTCTGCAGGAGAATTTCTAAACGCGATTCATCAAGCGCCATGTCCGCGATGATCGCTCCGGCAAGTGCGTCCATTGCATCGATCTCGTTCGATCGCAACCACTTTCTCGGAGTTTCATCGGTCACACAGAGGGTTCCGACTCGCTCGCCCACAGTGTTCAACAACGGCGCGCTCGCAAAATACCCAATGCTTCGGTGTCGAGTAACCAAGGGATCATTCGCAAAGCGTTCATCGGCACCGACATCAGAGATGACGAAGGCTTCGTCGGTGTCAAGCGCAAACCGCACGAGGGCTGAATCAATCGGAGTCGAACTCGGACTACGCACGACATCGCCCTCGTCTGGATCAGCGGTTCCCGAAAGCATCAGCACCGCTTTTGAGCACTGCATCACCTTCTGAGCCAGCCGGACGAGGTGGTCAAAAGAAGAGGGGGCAATATCGCGTGGATCAGCACGAAGCAGCGAAGTAAGTCTGCGAACAGAGTTCTCATACTCATCATCAACTTCAGCGGCGATCGGTACTGACTTCGGCACGCTTCTGTTGTACCGCATTGGGGGCGTGATCGCTCTGCGGCTCGTCAAATTGCAGCTTCGCAACCGTTCCGCACCCGTGACCGGCCCGCACCGAGAGCACAACGCAAACTCTTTTGGTTAGCCTCGGAACACGAACAAAAAAGGCGGTAGCTCTCATGTCGTCAACTACTCACAAGACTGTGCTCATCATTGAAGATGATCCCGATATTCGTCACCTTCTCGGTATTCGCCTGAAACACGCCGGGTATGAGCCCATCGAAGCGGGGAATGGAACAGACGGACTCCGTCCCGTTCACGAACGGCGTCCCGCACTCGTCATTCTCGACATCGGGCTTCCGGGCATGGACGGCTGGCAGGTGCTGCAGCGCATTCGTGACGTAACGACAACGCCGGTAATGATCCTATCGGCTCGCGGACTTGAGGCCGAAAAAGTCCGAGGCCTGCAAAGTGGCGCAGACGATTACGTAACAAAACCGTTTGGACACCAGGAGCTCATTGCGCGCATTGGCGTCCTGCTCCGACGAGCAACCGATGAAGGCGAGCCCGAAACCGAATACGCCGATCCGCGACTGCAGATCGATATTCGCTCACGCTCCGTGCAAGCCGATGGCGTCGACGTGCAACTCACGCCTGGAGAGTTCCGTCTACTGCTGGCACTTATTCAGCATGTTGGACAGATCCTCTCGCCGGAGCAGTTGCTTGAATTGGCTTGGGACGACCCCACAACGACGAATACGTCGCGAGTGAAATTCACCGTGCTTCGACTTCGCCGCAAGCTCGGATGGGATGATCCCGCTTCATCCCCGATCGAATCCGTTCGAGGTTTCGGCTATCGGTACCGATTGATGTCCGAAGCACTCGCTCCGGTTCACGCTGCGAACTAACCCAGTACTACTTCTTCATCCATTGCCACAACGTTGATCGCAACGAGGACGGCGACAAGGTCACTGCCAGTGTCATGAATCCAATTGCAATCGCCAACACGAGCGGATTGCGTAGATGAACAAGCAACCCCGCGAGACTGGGAATCCGGAACCATTCCTGTCCCACGATCTGATCTTGCGTCGGCCGCCAAGGATCAATCGCGGAGTTGTTGTCGCCTTTTAACTCAAAGCCGTTCTCGTCACCTCCGACGATTCTGTGGACCACTCTCCTCCCCGCGCCAACTTCATCTGCCGGAATTGCATAGACGACGATGTCGCCAATCGAGTACGAGTCTTCCTTCTTCACAATGAGGAAGTCGCCCGACTGAAACGTTGGAAGCATCGAGTTTCCGCTTACTGCAATGTTTGAGATCGGACCGCCGAGCATTTGCGGTCGGAAGAAAAGTGCCCAAACCGCCACGAACGCGCACGCGAACGACAAACCAATGACATGTTTCAGTCGGAATCCGCGCTTTTTCGAAAACGACTTTGGGTCAACGCCAACAAACTCGAAGTGCTCTGATTCCTTCATGGGCTAGGACCACGCGATCGTGGCCCACGCCCATTGAGCTGCGGTTCCCGATTGCGCCCAGGTCGGCGACAGCGGTGTTGATGGGTTCACAACTTGGAGCGAATCACTCAGCGCCAGCGATATGCCCTGGCCCCCGGCTGGAGTGCTTGTTTGCGTAAGTCGCGAACTGAAGGACTGAGGCGTTCCAAGCGAAAGCGTGTTGAGCGATCTCACCGCAGCAATTGAAATCACACGTGCATTCGCCGCATTGGTTGTGAGGTTCGGAGACGGGGTGAGCGTCGCCGAAGCAGCGCTCACCCCGCTCCGAACCGTTGCAGTCGCGGTCGCCGGGTTGGGCGGGTAACCCGACGACCGCGTGTAGCGCGTCACCCAGGCGGTCGAGCCCGCTGTGTTCGACTTAAACGCCAAATTCACAGACGTCTCTCCAGCGCTGAGGCGCGTCCACACTTTGATTCCGAAGTTTGCAGGTGTTGCTGTCGACTGACTCGCGAGCAATGTCCATCCAGAAGGTGTGGCGGTGTTGCCGTTGGTCGAGTTGATCTCAATGAGAATCATGAGGTCATTTGCGACGGATCCCGCTGGGTAATTCACCGCAACCGTTGTATTCGATGTCGCAGTTGATGCTGCGCCGACTGCGACATAGCTCAACGGGGCTGCCGTGATGTTGAACGCACTCGATGTGACCGAGGTCAAACCAGATGAGGAAGCAATGAGCGTGTAACCGACCCCCGTTTTCGAGATCTTGCATCCGGCGAACGTCGCCGTTCCGCTCAAAGCCGCAAGTGGATTCGTAGTACACGCGAGAACACCGGATGCGGGATTGGTACCAATCGTCAGCGTGATTGACGCAGAGCTGCTCGTCACAACATTTCCGCCCGCATCTTGGACAACAACAGAGGGTTGCGTGGACCACACGACTGTTGCATCGGCTCCGCCGGGCTCTTGCGAATAGGCGAGTTTCGTGGCAGCACCAACGTTGATCGTGAATGTCGACGAGGTTGCACCCGTCAGAAGTGCACTCGACGCGGTGAGCATGTAGCCGACTGCGGCCTTATCGATTTTGCATCCCGCAAACGTAACGATTCCAGCAACGGCAGCTTTTGGGTTCGCGGTGCAAGTCAAAACTCCGGAGTTCGGGTTCGTCCCGATCGCAAGTGTCACCGAAGCCGTACTTCCGACGATCGTGTTTCCGCCTGCGTCTTGCACCGTCACTATCGGTTGCGTTGTCCATGCAACAGTGGCGTCTCCCCCTCCTGGTTGCTGGGTAAACGCCACTTTCGCAGCAGGTCCGATCGTGATGACAACAGTTGATCCCGAAACACCGCAACCCCCGGTAATCGAAAGATTGTCGGCGTCTCCGCTGTAATCGACGGTCCATCGATAGGTGCCGGCAAGCATTGGAACCAATGCACCAGAGACGTACGTAACACCATTCGCACCAGCAACGGGGACAGAACTTGTCGAACCGAACTGCACTGTGCAGCTTGCGTCGCTCCAAAGTTTGAATGACAGCGTTCCGGTTGCGTTCGATGTTCCTGCCGACAATGTCGCCGAACTCGTCACTGACGTCAGTCCACCATTCCCGCCTGCCGCGGCCACCTGCGAGAGAGTCGGGGCACTGAGCGGAACCATCACGCCGGCATTGCGCACCGATAGTTGCTGAGACGTCATGCCAATTGATGCCGCATTCGCCAACAGAACGCCGACGCCCAAAATCGACGCTCCAAGTGCGACACCGAGCAAGAGTCCGAGACGGAACTTCATCTCATGGCCCCACAATCAATGCATTGGCGGCGGTGATCTGCGACGGGAACAACAGCCCACTGCTAAAGGGGACGGTGACTGAACAGGTTCCGCCACAGGCAGGTATCACGGTGGGCGTTCCGCTGGAGGCAAGTGTCGGTCCCGCCAAGGTGACCTGCATGGATCCGCCCGAGCAGGTCGACGCAATGTTCGAAATCAAAATTGAAGAGACCTGTCCATTCGCGTTTTTGCTGAAGGTGTAATTCCATGCCGGCGCTGAATCACATGCCGCCACACTTCCCAAACCCGCCATGATCGACTGACTCGAAAATGTTCCGCTCGCCGCAAACGCAGCAACTGCTCCGCAGAACAGCACCGCAAAGACCGCCACCGCGCTCCACATCAGATTTTTTGTCATCGCCCTCACCTACCTTGCATCACCCATCGCCCCCCGGCGGTATGACACCCGTGGGGAGGTGTCACCCGCTCAGGGAACGACAGGGCGATCAGGAGATCAAGCCACCACCACAGCAACGCCTGTGACTGCCGCTGCCGAAACAGGGACCGCATAGGTAAAGGTGTTGGCGCCGAGAACAAGGGTCGTGGTCGCTTCGCCAAGCGCAACGTTCGCAGCTCCAGTGAGTTCGAGCTTGGCGGACTTTCCAACGCAGCCCGCAGTAACGCCGGTAAGGCTCACTGTTGCGACTTTGTAGCCAGGCTCCGACGCGTCATAGGAAAGTCCCGCTGCGGGGTAGGTCGCAGTCAACGTTGTCGCCTGACATGACGCGGTCACCGCTGTTCCCGCAGACAGATCGTCGGACGCAACATTTGCACTTGCTGCGAACGCATAGCCGCCTCCGGCCATCGCTGCGGCGAGGAGACCCGCAAAAAGCAAACGTTTGAGATTCATGGCATGTCCTGACAGTCATTCCGGTACTCAACCGACGGGTTTGTCGATTGCTATGGCTCTAGTGAGTCAGGCAAGTGATGCAATTCGGTTCGTCAACCGTTGCGACTTGGTTGCCAATTCAAGAGCAGGCTCTAACGTCCCGGATCTAGAGTTCCGACTGTCCTCGCCAACGCGCCCACACGTCTCTCCGAAGGAATCCTGATGCCCACAAGTGCCGACGTACTCCCACTTCTTGAGCGTTACTGCGCCGCAATGACAAGCCATGATCGCGAAGGTTGGCTTGATTGCTTCACTGATGACGCACGCCAGGAAGATCCCGTCGGCGCGCCCGTCAATGTTGGGCGAGAAGCCATCGGGAAATTCTTCGATGAAAACATCACCGATCTCACCCTTACGGTTGCTGCTCCACCAATCGTCGCCGGCAATGAGGTCATCGCATTCCTTCGCGTCGACATCATGATGGGCGATCAGAAAATGGAACTTCCGCGAATCGTTGATCACATCGTGTTGAACTACGACGGGACAAAATTTGCGAGTCTCCGCGCGTTCTTCGACTACGCCGAACTGCGCGCTGCTGAATAGGTTCAGCCGAATTCGTGGCGGAACGCGCGCACGACGTCGGAGTAAACCTCGAGCGCTTCTTCGTACTGCTCGGGATGATTCACGGTCACACGAAGATCAGTCACACCGGCTTCGATCATCGGTCGTGATGCAGCCATCGTTGCGAGGAGATCAAGATTCCCGTCACCATCACGCACTGCAGCAGCGTGACCCTGCACTTGGAATGACGGATCGCCGCCCGCCTTTTCCACCGCGGCGCGCAGTTTCGGAATGGTGTTCACAAGATCGCCGCCGTCCGCGCCCCACGGAATCCAGCCTGAACCGAACGATGCCATGCGGCGAATCACGCGGGCATTAATTGTTCCGCTGATCCAGATCGGTACGCCACCGGCCTGACGGGGCTTGGGCATCTGGTGAATTTTTTCGAACGACAACTCAGGCGAGTTGTACGACGCGACCTGTTCGCGCCACAACACCTGGCACACCTCAAGGGTGTGATCGAGCAAACGTCCACGGTTGTCGTAGTCAAGGCCGCACGCGTCGTATTCCTCTTTCTGCCAACCAACGCCGACACCAAGTTCAAGACGTCCGCCGCTAAGCACGTCGATCGTTGCGGCCTGCTTGGCAAGAACGGTCGGCGTGCGAAGCGCTGCGATGAGGATTGCAGTGTTCAGGCGCACACGTTCGGTAAGTGCGCCCATAGCGGTGAGGACGGTGAGCGGCTCAAGCCAATTGCCGTCGGAATCGGTGGGCTGCTTGCCGCCCGCAGCGCCGCCCTTCTTGGGGTCGCCGTAGGCCTCAAGGTTTTCGCCGTAGGCAACGTGGTCACTCACCGCAATGCGATCGATGCCAGCAAGATCGGCGGCACGCGCCTGATCGAGGATGTACTGGAACGAACCGGGATCGTCCTGACGGAACGTACGAAGTTGGATGGAGACCTGAGGCGTCGTCATGGTCTCATGCTGCCATGCCAACACCTTTCACGCAGATGTCGCTCAACACCCAAAGATTCGTCTAGAACCACCGGGTGATTCCGCTCTGGGCCCAGATCGCTGGTGGCACCGCTGCCCTTGCATCCATCACCAGCTCCTCGACTCAGACCATTCGGATGTTGCGGGTTCGAAGCGCAGAAGGAATCGCCCCTTCGACGTGGATCCTGCTGACGCTTTCATCGTTGGCGTGGTTTGCGTATGGCGTTTCGGTGCACTCCCCCCAGCAAATCATTGCGAATGGCACGTGGGTTGTTCTTGTCATTCCGCTCACATGGTTCATGCTGCCTGGCAAACCAACGCGCACGCGGATCGGAGCGGAGCTGCTTGTTGCGCTCGCGCTCGCATTCCTTCTCGGACTCGGTGTTCTCAACGAGAACATTCCCGCGTACATCGGCATGCCCGCTTCGATTCTCGTGAATCTTCCGCAAATTCGCTACACGATTCGTCATGGCCGAGGCCCTGGCATTTCGGTCGCTGCGTGGGCGTTTCTCGCAACGAGTTCGTATTTGTGGTTCACCTACGGCATTGGCGCCGGCGAGGTTCCTGTTGTGATCAATTCCGGGATTGCCGCATTACTCGGTACGACTGCAGTGATTGCGCTTCTCGTTCGTCCCGTACCAAAGCAAGCTTCACGTATCGAGACGACGAGCGATACTGACCTCGTGACCGGCCGGATCGAGAATGTGGAAGTACCGCTCACCCCAGACAGCGTCTGACGGCGCCATCGACGGCGAGGCGCCCGCAGCGATGAACGCGTCGTAGACCGCATCGACATCGTCGACCCAGAGAATGAATCGGCCCCACACTCGATCGGGTCGAGTCCAGGTTGAGTCCAGCTGCAGGTTCAAAAACTGCTCTCGATTGAACTTGAGTGTGGTGAACGAATTCTGGGGGCCACCGAAAACCACGTCCGCATCCAACACCCCATAAAACGCCACCGACGCCGCCATATCGGCGGTCACCAAAGTGATGGCATTGATGGAATCCACATGGCCGGGCATACGTCTCTATTAGGCCACACCAAAGAGGTCTCGTCCGTTCGATGACAGTGAGGCCCTTGGAGCCCAATGAATCCCAATTAGGCCAATACTCATACGCACCATTAGGGTCCTCGCATGGCTTCTCACGCATCACATCTCGTTCGTCTCCGTTCGACGCAACTTGCCTTGGTCGTTGGCCTGGCAATCGCGTTACTCGGATCGGCCCTCGCGTTCACCAACTCGTCGACGGTGAATGCAGCAGCGTTGTCGACGGCCGCGATGGGGAGTAGTGGAGCAAGCTACTGCTACGGCGAAGTACTTGTTCCCCAGCGGAACGCTGATTCAGCGACTGTTATCAATCAGGCCACCGACCTCATTACCCAAACTGTTGGGGTTGGAGCATTGCCGTCCTCCGTCACGTATTCGGGCAATGGACGGCTGGCATTCGTTGGCGATGACGGAGCGCAGTCAATCACGGTTATTGACACCTCAAACAACACCGTCCTCCGCACACTGCAGATCGATCAAAGAATCTTCCGCGTGGTGAGCAATTACGACGGATCAGACATATGGGCAGTCGCCTACTTGTACCCGAATTTCAATTTGCTGCGAATCGATTCGACAACTGGTTCGGTGCTCGCGACGCTTTCCGTCCAAAACAGCCCGCTTGATTTCGTACTGTCACCGAACCAAACGACGCTTTGGGTTTTTGAAAGTTCCTACCCCGACACGCTGGTCCAAGAGTTGGATGCTGCAACGTTGACGATCACTTCCACAACGCAAGTGCCGGCATTCACCTACCAAGTTGCGATCAATCCTTCCGGGACCACCATTTACATGCCCAACATCTCTGGTGGGGGTATCACTGCTTTCGACACACAGACTCTGACGACGACGACCTTTGGTCCAACGATTTCGTATTACTTCGGTTCTGCAATTAGCCCCGATGGAACCAAGCTCTACACCGTTGGATTCGATTCTGCCTATGAGACCTATGCCTTTGATCTCTCCAACAACACGTGGACAGTTGGTGCTGATCTCGCTCCGGTTGCTCAGATCGGGTATCTCCTCTACGGCATGGCAATCACCGCCGACGGATCAAAGCTCTACATCACCAATATGAACTACGCCGCAGGAGGTCTCCTGGTTGTTGAAACAGCGAACCTCAACTCTGCAAGTTTCATCCCGACAGAGATTTATGCACGACCTGCGGCCTGCCCTCTCACAAGCGACCCGGACGCTCCCGTGACAACGACGACTGCGGCTACAACAGACCCAGTCGTGCCAGCGTTTACCGCCTGACGGCATCAACCGCGAGTGCTATTTACCCTATGGTTTTCGTGAGTTTGACGAAGACTGAAAGGCGCCCATGACTCCGTTTCGAAACATCGCTGCGATCGTGGTTTTCTCGCTTGCTACCGCAGGCGCAATGGCTGCATGCGGGGGCTCCGACTCCAAGTCATCGAACTCTGGCTCATCACTGACTATGAGCGGAAGCGAATCCACCGAAACAACGACGGCATCTTCTGGCTCTGCATCACTCATTACCGTCAACATCACCTACGTCTCGTGCACCGGATCAACGCTCACGATCACCACGGACAATGCTTCGCTTTCCAGCGCCGAAGTCACTCGTTATGACGCATCTGACATGCAGAAGAGTTCTTCGATGACCAAGAACGCGGACGGCTCATGGTCAGGATCAATTCCGAGCGGCGCCGGTTATGACGACCGAATCACCGTCTTTGCGACGGGCACCGACGGCAAGAAGTCCTCGCGTAGTTCTCCCCTTCCGCTACAACTTCAAGACGGGACCATGGGAACCTGCAGTTAACTGCGGCCAAAACTTTCGTTCTGTTCGGGAGATAGCGTTCGTTTGTGGAGATCAGCGGACTAACCCAAGTGACATCCACGAACGTGACTTCACCGACGATCGCCTTGGTGATGATCGTCAAGGACGAAGCGCACATCATCACCGAAGCGTTTGATTCGGTTCGAGACGTCATCGATACCTGGACAATCGTTGACACCGGATCCACCGATGGCACTCAGGACCTGATTCGCGCCTACTTCGCCGATGCCGGAATTCCCGGCGAACTCCATGAGCGCGAGTGGGTCAATTTCGCTCACAATCGCTCGCAGTCTCTTGAACTCGCTCGAGCCACGGCTGACTATTCCTTTGTGCTTGACGCTGATGATCGGCTCGTCGGCCAGATTGATCTTTCCTCACTCTCTGCTGACGCCTACATGTTGCGGATCGGCGAAGGCCTTACTTACTGGCGTACCCAACTCTTTTGCAATCAACGCGCGTGGGAGTACCGCGGCGTGCTGCATGAATACGCCGCGTGCGCGGAACCCTGCGGACCAATCGAACGAATCGACGGTGACTACTACATCGACACTCGTCGCCTTGGCGCGCGAAACCTCGTGACCGACAAGTACGAACGCGATACAGAAGTTCTGCGAGCTGAACTCGAGCGCAATCCCGATGATTCACGCACGGTCTTCTATCTCGCTCAAAGCCGAATGGATGCTGGCGATCCGCTCGAGGCCTACGAGCTCTATACCCGACGCACCGAAATGGGCGGTTGGGAAGAAGAGATCTTCTATTCCCACCTGCAACGCGCGCGGGCACTTGAGCGCATGGGAACGAATTGGGATCGTGTGCTTTCCACCTATTTGCAGGCGTGGAATTTCCGACCGTCTCGCGTCGAACCACTTGTTGAAGTTGCTCGTCATTACCGATCTACAAGCGAGTGGGAACTTGCTCACCTCTTCGCTTCGCGCGCGACCGACATCGACTTCCCCGAAGAGGAACTGCTGTTCGTTTCGGCTGATGCATACCGCTGGCGCTCTGCAGACGAGCGATCAATCGCGGCCTATTACACAGGGCGCTACCGCGAGAGTTTTGATTTGTGCGTTTCGCTGCTGAATAGTCCTTATCTTCCTCTCGACCAACGTGATCGCGTGCTCAGCAACCGCGATTTCTGTCTCCCCCATCTCTTTGCAGAGACACCGACGCGGCCAACCGAGATCATTGAACGCCTTACTCAACGTTTCCGCGCACCTGCTGCCAAGCCCAAGGTCACCCTCACAATTACGACCTGTCGTCGACGCGAACTTTTCGACATCACCATCGACTCATTCCTCAGTAACTGTCTCGATGTCGACTCGATCGACCGGTGGATCTGTATCGATGACGGATCAAGTGAGGAAGATCGCGCGTCAATGGCTGCGCGCTATCCGTTTTTCGAATTCATCTGGAAAGACCGCTCCACAAAGGGTCACGCCCGCAGTATGGAAATACTGCGGAATGAAGTTTCGTCGCCCTATTGGCTGCATCTTGAAGATGACTGGGAGTTCTTCAGTCCCGATAACTACATCGAGCGAGCACTGAACATCCTTGACGACGATTCTTCAATTGCTCAGGTGCTGTTCAATCGCAATTACGCCGAAATCGTCACCGAGCGCTCAATTCCCGGTGGCGAACTGCGAACGACCTCTGTTGGCAAACACCCGTATCGGCTGCACACCCATTTCGAACGAGGCAGTGCCGAGTACGAACAATTCAACCGTGACATCGCCAACGGCGCAGCTAATAATGCGTACTGGCCCAACTTCTCGCTTCGGCCATCGATCATGCGCACCGACGCCATCAAGTCGATTGGTGCATTCGACGCAGAAGCTCGGCACTTCGAACTCGACTTCGCCCAGCGCTTCACCGCGGCCGGCCTGCACAGCGCGTTTTTCGACACGATCTGCACCTTCACCATTGGCACACCCACCACTGACAGCGGACCAAACCGAATACCCAATGCCTATGACCTCAATGGTGAACCGCAGTTCGGAAGAGAGCGACTCGCAGCAGCCACCACAACCGTTCGCCTCGCGAGTTTTTGGGGCTCACCCGAAGAGGTCAATGCCAGCTTTTCTCGCCAAACAAAGGGCGAAGGACGCTGGGACAACATCGTCCTGACCGACGCTGACGACGCAGACCTGACGGTCATCTTGAACCACCCCAGCACGATGACCGTCGAAAACGCCAAGTCGATCGTCATTCATATGGAACCTTCGGCAGGTATCGCCAAATGGGGCGGTTGGTCAGACCCGAAGAGCGAAGAATTCCTCCACGTTCGTCGCCATTCACACTTTCCCAATGTTGCCGAATGGCATTTGGGCGCAACTTGGGCCGAACTCGGTGGAGGCGGACATTTCGCTGCTCCAATCGAAAAGTCGCGCAATCTCTCAACCGTGATTTCCAACAAAATGTCGGACCCTGGACACCGATTGCGCGTGGAGTTCGTACAGCACCTCGCGGCCAACGAGGTCGACATCGATGTTTTTGGATTCGGAACAATCGAAGGCGTCATCAACCACAAGGGTTCCTTACCCCTGCGCGATAAGCGGAATGGTCTTTTTCCGTATCGCTACACGTTCGCGGCGGAAAACCATTCTGAGCACAACTACGTCACCGAAAAACTCTTCGACGCACTCCTTAGCGAATGTCTTTGTTTCTACTGGGGCTGTCCGAACCTCGAACAACTCGTAAACCCCGACGTATTTGTTCGCCTGCCCCTTGAAGACCCGGTGGAAAGTCAGCGGATCATCGAAGAGGCAATCGCGAACGATCTCTGGAGTCAGCGCATCGACGCGATTCGCGCCGAGAAACGGCGAGTTCTTGACGAGTACCAACTGTTCCCGGTTCTTGAGCGCGTCATTGACGGCATTCGTCGTTTCGATGCGTTACCAATTCGCGTCATCAACCTTGATCGTCGACCAGACCGCTGGGCCTCGTTCACCGAAGGCCTCGGCCGCCAGACCGACCCCGCCACTGCTGCGAAATTCGAACGTGTTGCTGGCATCAATGGTCTTGAGCTCGAACTGACGCCGGAGATTCAACATCTCTTCCGCCACAACGATTTCAACTACCGCCGTGGCATCGTTGCTTGCGCGCTCACGCACCTGGATCTTTGGCAGCAGGTCGCTTATGGCGATGACGACATGATGCTCATCGTCGAAGATGACATCACCATCGTTGAAAACTTTCGCGATCGTTTCATCGATGCCCTCGGACAGCTCCCCGTGGCCGAAAACTTCGATCTCGCGTTCCTCGGTTCACATCATTGGGACTCGGCCCCCGACCGCACCGGCCTTTCGCCACGCAATTGTTGGCGCCCGATGAAGTGGGAAGAGTTCCTCGGCGGCACCTTCGCCTACCTCATCACCAAAGGCGGGGCTCGGCGTCTGCTCGAGATTGCCGAACGCGACGGCATCCAAAACGGCATCGATTGGTTTCCGCTCCGGCACAGTTCAGAACTTCGTGCACTTGAGTGCATTCCCGAGCTCGTGACTTCTCCGCTCGCGTGGCCCGGCCGCACGGGTGACTCCGATATTCAACACGACCTCGAACCGCTGCAACCTTCTTCCACCGACTCTGCTCTCTCTAGCGGAGATTCAGCGATTTCAACCGACTAGATTCAGCACATCTCGTTCTTGCGCAGTTCGAGATTTGGGTGGAGACCCGCACGCCATGGAACGTTCTGATTCTGCTGGACCCCTTTCCCAGGACGACAGCGCTGCCACAAATGAAGAACTTTCTGCGCGGGAGAAGATCAACACGACGCCGCTTTCACGCCGTCGTGTCATCACTGGTCTCGCCGGTGTTGGCGGACTCTTCGTCGCTCGCAAACTTCTTCCGGGCAATCTCGACATCATTCGCAGCGTTGCTGCCGCAACCGCAGCTGGCGACGCGCCCGCCGGTTCAATCACCGCAACATTTGAATTCGTCAATGGCGACATCACCATCGACGGTGTCACCTCGCTGGCTGGCGGCACCGCTGTCAGCATCACAATTACTGCGTATTTGAACGGTGAATTGATGCCGCCAGGTGGCTCGTCGGCCACTCGAGTCGTCACCGCAACAACTGCAGCCGACGGTACGTTCTCCACCACCGCAACCTTCAGCGGCGCAACAAACAACAACTCGAATCAGTTCACACTCGAGCTTGAAACCGCTCCCGACGCGCAGGGCTACTACCTCATCGGCGCAATCGTGACGCCGACACCGCCGCCTGGATTGGCTGGCGCCACGGGCCCGACCGGCGCGCAAGGTCCTGTTGGCGTTACTGGCCCGACTGGTTCGCCTGGCTATGCACCGACTGGTCCGCAAGGGCCGATCGGACCTGTCGGCCCCACGGGCGCAGCCGGTCTTTCGATTGGTCCCACTGGCCCACAAGGAAACATGGGTCCCACCGGCCCGATGGGCGGCATCGGGCCGACCGGCGCAACCGGTGTCATGGGCGAAGACGGTGCCACCGGACCAGCAGGCGCAGTTGGCGCCACTGGGCCGACCGGCCCCACGGGCGAGGCCGGCATCCAAGGCGACACCGGTCCAACCGGCTTGTGGGGTCCAACAGGCCCAACCGGCGATATGGGACCGACCGGTCCGCAAGGCCCCACCGCATTTTCGCCTGCAGGTTTCTTCTCGCTCGGTTCGTTCACTGCCGTGAGCGGAACTCGCCCAGTTCGCCCCGACATCTTTGTGTGGAACTTCGTTCCCGGTGCCGCGCCTGGTCCGGTTGGCCAGGCAGGTCCCACCGGAGCAACCGGTATCGCCGGCGGCTTCGGCCCCACCGGCGTAACGGGCCCGACCGGCCTTGGCCCGACCGGCCCAACTGGTCCGGCGGGACCGCAGGGCCCAACTGGCGTCGCAGGATTCACGGGCATCGCTGGTCCCACCGGTGCGGCCGGCGCGACCGGACCGACTGGCCCTCAAGGTTTCGACGGCCCGACCGGCGCACAGGGTGCAATCGGCAACACTGGCCCGACCGGCGTGCAAGGACTGACCGGCGACACCGGACCAACCGGCGCCGCAGGGCCAATGGGCATGACCGGTTCGACAGGAGCAACCGGCGAGTGGGGAGCCACTGGACCGACCGGCCCCGAAGGCCCCACCGGGATGATGGGCGACTCAGGTTTCGCGCCGACCATTTCGCCTGATCCCAACTCTCGTTATCTTCCACCTGGTCCCGATGGTCCGACCGGCCCGACCGGCGCCGCAGGACCCTTTGGTGCTTCTGGGCCTCCCGGACCAACCGGTGCATTTGGACCTACGGGTCCGACTGGACCGATGGGCCCAATCGGCGCGGTGGGACCGACCGGTTTTGCTGGTGGCACAGGGCTCGTCGGCCCGACTGGTGAGCAAGGCCCGACGGGCCCGATGGGTCCAATCGGAAACACCGGCCCGACAGGCGTTATGGGTGACACCGGACCTACGGGCGCGGCTGGCCTCGATGGCGACACTGGTCCCACCGGACCGACCGGCATGAGCGGGTTCATAGGCGATACCGGCCCGACAGGTGCCGATGGAGCCACTGGCTGGCCCGGGCCGACTGGTCCCACCGGCCCGATGGGCGATACCGGTCTTGCGCCCGGATCCTTTGGTGGAACTGGCGGAGCTGGAGGAACTGGTGGCGCCGGCGGCAACGGTGGCGCTGGAGGATTGCTCGGCGGAAATGGTGGCAACGGTGGAAACGGCGGCGTTGGCGCTTACGCCGATCCCACACCAGGCGAGCCGGTCCTTTGGCCCGAGTCCTACACGATTCCGCTCGACCTTCTCGGTGGCGACACCGGACCGACTGGCCCCGACGGCCCGGTTGGTCCCACCTTCACCGGTTAAGCCGACCACGAACTGACTGATTGAGGGCCGATCACCTTCGGCTCTCTTTCAGCGCGCACATTTACGCGCGCTTCGTGCGTTACTTCCCCATCGGCGGATCCGAACCTGTTGCGACCACGCAACGAGTTCGTTGATTCGCCACCCAATCCCCCGACTGAGGAGTCGCCCATGACCGAACCCGAACGCCCCACCAACATCGCCGAAGGCCTTCCCGCCTTCGTTGCCCTTCCGTTGACACCATCATTCGATGCCATCACCACACAACGGGTCATCGGCGCGATGTGCGGTTCCGCGGTTGGCGATGCACTCGGTGCGCCGTTCGAGTTCCTTGCCGCCGGGTCCTATCGCGCTCGATTCCCCGAAGCCGTTCTTGGAGGCGCCGGCGAAATGTGCGGCGGTGGGACATTCAATTGGCGAAGCGGCGAGTTCACCGACGACACGCAAATGGCGATCGCACTTGGTCAGTCAGTAATTGCGTGCGGTGGTTTCGATGCGGCTGATGTGTGGGCTCGCTTCACTGCATGGCGACGCAGCGCAAAAGATTGCGGCATTCTCACTGGACGTGTGTTGTCACGCGGCGACTGGGTTGACGCGGCCGAAGTTGCTCACAACGCAATCGGGCGAAGCGCTGCCAACGGCGCACTTATGCGGGTCACACCACTCGCGCTGACCTGGAG